>Ga0256842_1002612_pt1 | contig 12715 bp, 11 predicted proteins | sample 4559240metaG_FD_185973 | JGI IMG/M metagenome (GOLD analysis project Ga0256842, IMG submission 185973) | Hydrothermal vent microbial communities from Guaymas Basin, Mexico - 4559-240 | ecosystem: Environmental > Aquatic > Marine > Hydrothermal vents | place: Mexico: Guaymas Basin | collected...
CTATTCCAGCTGAGATGTATGCGTTCAACTCCTTTCCTCTTAACATTGGACAATGCCCGTCCACAACCTTTCCCTTACCCTTGGCAACTGCAACCTTCTTCAAAACTTCTTCATCGCAATTAACGACACCGGGATAGTTCATTACCTCAGCCAAACCAATCACATTCTCCCATTCGAGTATTTCCGCAACGTCCTCAGCGGTTATAGTTGCACCAGATGTTTCGAGTGGTGAGGAAGGAACGCAGGATGGAACTTCGAAGAACACTTTAAGTGGTGTGGTTTTAGCTTCTTCAATCAAAACTCTTATCCCATCTCTACCCAAAACGTTCGCAATCTCGTGAGGATCCGCAACTACGCTCGTATTTCCTCTTGGCACAACCAATCTTGCAAACTCAGTAACGCTTAACATTGACATCTCCAAATGAGTATGCCCATCAATCAAGCCGGGAACTGCGTAAAGTCCATTTGCATCTATCTCTTTGATTCCGCTGTAATTTCCGATTCCAGCAATCTTATCACCACAAATCGCTATATCCGCTTTGATAAACTCTTCAGTTAGAACATTCACGATCTCGGCATTCTTTATGACCAAATCCGCCTTCCTTCTGCCAGAAGCTACGTCTATCAGTCTTTTTAGCTCTTCAACCTGCATGATTATAGGAAGTAACCAAAATATTTGACGTTTGTGAAATCAGCAATCCCTCAAAACCTCTTCAACAACTGAGGAATCTACCTTTAAATTAAATTTCTCCTCCAACTTTTTAGCAATCTCTTCCGCATTTCCACCTTCTCCAAGCTTCATTATCAGATCCTTGACATCCTCGTAGATGCTCCAAGGGTAGACTATCCATGCCCACTTTTCCATCTCTCTCGCATAGTAATCTGGGACGAATTTGGATGTGTGTTTGAAGTCTATTACTGCAGTTCTAACCTCTTTTGCATTCTTCTCTTTTACATGCTGAGCAACTATCTCCACAGTTTCACCAGTATCCGCAACATCATCTACAACCAAGACACTCTTTCCAGTCAGATCGACGGTAAGGGGTTGCGTTATCTTGGCTTTACCAGTTACGGTTGCAACTATCCCCCAGTGCTCAGCTTTAACGCTGTAAAGCTCTCTGATCAGCAAAAAGTCAGCCAAAATCCTTGCGGGAACCCATCCACCCCTTGCAACAGCCACTATAGCATCTGGTTTAAATCCTGAATTCTTGATTTTTCTTGCAAGCTCCTTACAAAGCTTGTAAACATCGTCCCAGCTATACTGAACGCACTTGAACATCGTTCGCAAAGCTCAAACCAATTTATTTAACTCTTTCTAATAAGTTGCAAAAGTTTTAAAAACCCCACAAACTTAATGCGATCAAGCCCGGGTGGTGTAGCCCGGCCCATCATGCGGGCCTGTCGAGCCCGCGACCCGGGTTCAAATCCCGGCCCGGGCGTATATCTACCCCTGCCTCATACAACGCTATAAGCTCAATAAGCTTTGGTTCAACGAGATCAGCTTGGATATTTAGTTATTTAGTAAGATGTCTAGTTGCTGAAATTAATTGCATAAATTAATAAATTAAGATGATAAAATTAATAAAAATTATCAATTGAATTGAAAGGAAATAGGTTATCTAAGGTGTAATTGTTATTAGATGAAAAGATTTTTATAGCTAGCACAGAAAATATTAACTGTGTGGAATATGTCAACCTGTGATTTCTTTGCTCGTAGGCCAGATACAAACTCTATAAAGCCTTTCGAACTAAATAGAGAAGGGAAAGGACTAGCTCTAGTTTTGAGATATGCAGGTTGCAATCTAAGATGTCCACTTTGTTATGCTTGGAGGTATGCTTGGTTCATTAGGAATGGCTATTCATATTCCATAAAGTATTGTATATTAATGTATTGAGTAAACTTCCTCAATTTGTAAAAGGTGATAAGATAGTCTGGGTTAGGATCCAAGGCGGAGAACCTTGTCTAACACTTAACAGGATTTTGAACACTATCCAATTCGCCGTTGAGTCACTAAATATAATTCACACGAACAGCTTGAATTACTATAAAGATACTCGAGCAGTTATTCAGACCAATGCTATCAGATTCTCAAATCTCAATACAAGCCAAATTGATAAGATTAGGTTATATCTTGAAAATTCACTAGATAGACTAGAAGCTGGAAGAGTTGTTTTTGAAGTATCCTTCAAATCTCCAAATGGTGGAAGGTACTTAAAGCCACAAGTTAAGTATAACATCTTAGATCGTCAAATTGAAGGATATAACGTCTTGCTTCGTAAAATCATTATGCCTTTATGGGATAGAGGTTATGACAATATTGTAATTTATCCTGTAGCTGGTCTCGGACCCTCTGTTGACAGGGATAATCTGTTTATTATACCAATTGACCCTCAATCGTTACCAGATGAAATCCCTTTGTTCCATCCAAATACATGGAGTCTGCAGTTTAGGGATTTAGTTAATGAATTTACCAAAGATATCGTGCCAAACTACAGCGTCTATGAGAGTTTTAGAAAAAACCCGCGAACTAACGAGGGTAGAAAGATTGCGATTGAGGAGCTAGAACCAGCAGCGTTTCAGGCATCATGGATAAGTGGATACGCTGGTGGGTATGACAAGTTTAACGTGAATGTTATTCCTGTAAACAATATATTGAGGAAGCTAACGGGCGATGTACCAACAAATCCACAGTGGAGACGTTGGTACAACTCTTGGACATCTAATGTCTTATTTGGAAGAAGTACAGCTTGGAGAAATGTACTAGATCAAATTCCCGTATCTCAGAATCCAAATAATCTCTTATTGATGGTACAACAAATGAGAAACTACTTCTATCCATCACATCCGATAGGGCATTACCCCTACCTTTAAGGGAGTATGAAAAATTTAAAATTTAAATTATTTATAATAATAAGTTATTTTAAGATGTAAAGACTTAATAGAGATTTAGGGGATGAAATACACTTATGAAAGAAAGTGACGTAAAATCACGAGTTGTAGAGTACTTCAAAGAAGAGGGGTATTACACTTTACAAAGAGTTTGAACTCGATTGTATAAGCAAAATACTCAAAGTCGATATTATAGCTTTCAAATGGTTGGACGAATTCGATCTAGAGACGATTGCCGTTGAGTGTAAAGGAAGTACTAGTATTCACGCATTATTAGTAGTTACAATATATTTCCAATCAAGCTGGATTTCCAATGACATATCTTGCGGTTCCTGAAGATATTGTTTGAAGAGTACCAGGAAACATTTTGGAATCCTACGGGATAGGCCTACTAACTGTGGGAGATAAAGTAGAGAAATCAATTCCACCCATTTCAGAGAGATCAGCCCCTAAATTGGATTTGAATTTTGAATATTTACGGATATAGTGTTTGCCAGAAACTCGTAGCGTATATGATACTGAAAGAAATCACGAACAAGAATGAAAGAAGATATATCCATACAAACAACTTCGGATTCGCATGTTGGATAGATGAATACTGCAATATGACGTCTTTCTAAGCAGAGATTATCATTTGTCGATAGTAATAGATCAGCAAAAGAATATTGAAAGAGCTTTAGGGGGAGCGAATCCACAGGAGCTATACAACCTACTCGAAAACCTTCCCGAAGACTTCTTATTCTCAGTTTACCGAGTCTTTACACTCGCCCAAGGATTACGTTCGTATAAGCCAGTTTTAAGAGTTCCAATCAGAGACATAAGCCCTGATTTTCTCAAGTGGTTGACTAGATTTGCCGAGGAAAATAGGTATAAAACTCCGATAAGCATCGGTAGAAAGATTTGGGGTATTGATGATTTCTTGCCGAGGAGAAAACATCTAGAAAGAGCTAAAAAAGTTATGGAGCACTTGGAGCCATTAAAACAATATTTCGAAAAACTATAATTTAATTTTGATTTAGAAATACGATACTTAAAAGTGGTTGAAGAACTAACAGAGATTTTTTATTTTTTTTCAGTTAATCTAAAAATAAATTATAGACGTTCCATCTCTTAGTTTCATAATCGCTCAAAGCATTGAGTTTTTTCGTAATCTCTCTTATCTTCTTCCTTAGCTCTATCAATCGCTACGAGTTCTCAACGATTATAATTCTATTTACTTCCGTATTCTACAGCTTAGCTTACCGAGAATTGGACAATCGAATCAAGATGATGAACTAACACCAAGATAAACGGGGATCACAATCGTTGGAAAATGCGCCGGCCGGGATTTGAACCCGGGGCTGGGGCGTGGCAGGCCCCTGTGTTAGCCAGGCTACACCACCGGCGCTCGTTCAATCATAGGTAACATAGTTTATAACTGTTGCGGATGGTAGTAAACGCTTACCCTTCCATTCATAGAATCTTTTAAGTCACGAATAAAAGATTCGAACTTCCCCTTATCTTTTAAAACATTCCAACTCTCGGGGTATACCTCCTTTAGCCATTTCACAAAGTCCTTAACGCACGGATTCAAAACTTCTATTATCACGTAGTCCACCAAACCCCTAAGCTCATCCAAAACAGCTTCAATATCCGTTAGATACGGTATCACAGGCGATACGAATCCAAAAGTTCTGAAACCCTCATCTTTTACAGTTCTCAGGGCGTTCAACCTTCTTTCCATGCTCACAGCTCTGGGTTCAAGTTCTCTTCTAAGTCTTTCATCGAAAGAGTTTACAGTCAATCCAATTTCAACATCTCTGAACTTGTTTAGCACATCCAAATCCCTTACGATCAAATCGGATTTAGTAAGAATTCTTAACCTGTTGTTATGGCTAATCGCATCGAAAACACATCTCGTGAGTTTAAATTTTCTCTCAATCGGCTGATATGGATCGCTCAAGCTTGAAACCACCTATTCAACGACTTTCCCTTTACAAGCTTAGGAAGGTTTTTCCTTACGATTACCCAACTTCCCCACTCCCCATAATTCCATCCGTATCTTTTGGCTAAAGCTTAAACGTAGCAGTATTTGCATCCGTGTAAACAGCCGATGTAGATGTTTAGAGTGTAATCTGCGTTCGGAATCTTTGTCCTTCCAAAAGCTCTCTTGGCATTTCTGAATATCACGGATTCACAACCCTTAAGCATCTTCCCACAACCTTAGATTTTTCAACAGCTTTTAAAACAACCTCCCTCACACCTTTACACGCTTCATACAGATCGTATCCCTTTGATAAGTAACAGGCTAAAGCGGAGCTGTAGACACAGCCAGTTCCGTGAACTTCATAGCTAAACAACCTCGATTCAACCGTGTAAAAGTTTCCATCAAAGATAACATCGACCCCTTTGAGCTTTCCACCCGTTATAACCACATCGCAACCGTAAGTTCTGCTTATCTCCCTTGCACACTCCTTTGCGGACTTCAAATCGGTAATTCTACACCCACTCAAAGCCATTGCCTCATCAACGTTGGGTGTTAAAACCTTACAATACCTCGCCAAGAATTTGTAAACATCTACATTTTCGAAATCGTAGCCAGTTGTAGATACGAGGACGGGATCAACCACACTAACCTCAACCTTCTTCATGTATTTTGCTACAACCTCACAGCCCTTCAAAACCAAACCTACCTTAATCCCGACAACATCCAAATCTTCAAAAACGGTATCAGCCTGCCCTTCAATGTATTTACTCAGATTAACAACTCCTTTAACGCTACAGGTGTTCTGATAGGTTAGAGCGGTAACCACACCAGCGGGATGAAATCCCAAACTTTTTATCACCGCCAAATCAACGTAAATCCCAGCTCCACAACTGGGATCAACTCCAGCAAAGCTTACAATTGTTTTCATAGCTTGTTCAAAAATTCATCCAAAGTCATAACGCTCTGTTCCTGAGTTCTCAAGTCTTTAACCGCTATTTTACCCTCCTTAAGCTCTTTCTCCCCCACGATCACTGCGTAATCCGCTGAGATGTCGTTTGCATAACTCAACTGCTTTTTAACACTTCTCTCCATAACATCCGTAACAACGACAGCCTTAGACCTTATGGCATTGGCAATCTTCAAAGCTTCTTTCTCCAAACCCTTGAAGCTCACTACCACAACTTTTGTAGGCTTTTCAACATTAACCTCACAAATCTCCGCAATCCTATCGAAACCTAAAGCAAATCCAGTTGCTGGAACATCGTCACCTCCAAACAGATGTGCCAATCGATAACTTCCACCACCGCAAATCTGATTTTGAGCACCCAATCCTTCGGCGTAAGCTTCGAAGACTATGCCAGTGTAGTAGTCGAGTCCTCTCGCAATTCCCAAGTCTATCTTAAACTCAACTCCCAAATCCTCCAAGGTTTTGGCAACTTTTTCGATGTGCGTGAAATCGAAGTCTGGAATGATCTCCTTAGCCTCTTCTATAACGTTCACATCACCGACAAGCTCTATCAAAGGATAAACAACATCTTTAAGCTCCTCTCTACCGATTTCACTAAGGTAGTTGTCGAGTGTATCCAAATCCTTCTTGTCTATCAGCCTCATTATCTTTTCCGCAACCTTCTCATCCAAATCCCTCAATACGTGCCTCAACAAGCCGACATGCCCAACGTGCAGATCGAACTTGATATTCAAAGCCTTCATTATCTCGTAAGCTAAGCTTATAACCTCGACATCAGCCAAATAGCTGTCGGAACCTATCAACTCAACCCCAAACTGCCAGAACTCCCTGTATCTACCTTTCTGCGGTCTCTCGTAGCGGAAGCAGTTTGCGAAGTAGTAGAAGCGAAGTGGCTTTGGCATTCCCATGCACTCGTTTACGTACATTCTCATTACGGGTGCTGTCAATTCGGGTCTCAAAGCCAAATCTCTTCCACTCTTGTCTTTGAAGGCGTATATCTCCTCAACGATCCCTTCGCCAGACTTTATCGTGAAAAGTTCCAAATGCTCGAACGTGGGTGTCAAAACTTCTCTGTAACCGTAACTTTCGGCAATTCGCCTCATAACCTTCTCGATAGCCCTCCTCTTCTCCATCTCATCAGGCAAAAAGTCCCTCGTTCCCCTCGGTCTTTCGATTCTCACGATTTTGGGTTAAGGGAATGATATTTTAAACTTTAGATTAAGCATATACTATGCAAACTAAAGAAGACCTTGAACGAACTGTTGCAAATTATGCAATGCTATCATTTTTTGTGCTATTTTTTGGTGCTTTGATTATGCTTACTTTAATAGTCTTAACACATCGTCTCAGTGCGTTAATTATAAGCATTTTATCGCTCTTAATATTCATTATCTATGGATATATATTTCTTAAAATTTTTCTGAACTGCAAGAAGTTGGGGATAGACATCTTAACAGACGAAAGCGTTTCGTCCTTGTGGTTTGTATATCTGATAATGGTTGGTGCACTCGCTTTTTTAATAACCTTTACGTTGTTGTATCTGAATTACACAGAACTTGCGATCTTTTCATTGTTTACGGTTTTTTGTGGAGGTTTATTTCTGATGTTTATACTATCATTAAAACGAGCTATAAAACGTAGGGGATCAATTGAGATTGGTTTCAACAGATCAAAACTGTCAATTGCTATTTTAAATGGATTTCTTGGATTTCTTATAATTTACTGCTCAGTATTGGTGAAATCAGTCTTCAGTTCAATCCTAACTGCAATAGGCACAATTTTTATTATTTTAGGAATTTTAAATTTATTAGTTATAAAAAGATTTTAAAACAGCTTTATCTTGGCGGAATGTATGTCCATAACAAGCATTGATGGATTAATTTGCAACGGAATTAAGGAAGGCAAGAACGGTTTGGGAATTGTGGTTTGTGAGGGGAATGTTGCAGGAGTTTTTACTCAAAACAGGTTTAAATCTCCTTCCGTTGTCGTAACTGAGGAGCATATCAAAAACGGTTTCATAGAAGGGATAATTGCGAACAGCGGTAACGCAAACGCCTTTACTGGAAGGCAGGGATACGAGAATGCAAAGAGGATGTGCCAGCTTTTGGCTGAGAAACTGAAAACCGATGTCGAAAACATTGCGGTAGCTTCAACAGGGGTAATAGGAATTCAGCTCGACATGGAATGGATCGAGTCGAGGTTTGAGAAAGTTTACGCTGGTTTGGGTAATACGGAAGAAAAAGCTATGGCTTTTGCGAAATCCATAATGACAACCGACAGATTTCCTAAGTTTGCCAAATATGAGGAAGAGTTTAAGATTGCAGGTGTTTGCAAGGGTGCTGGCATGATACATCCCAATATGGCGACGATGCTGGCATTCGTATTTACAGATGCAAGGTTTGAGGCTATAGAACTTAAGGAGATGCTTAAGAATGCTGTAAAATATTCTTTCAATACCATAAGTGTCGATGGAGATACCTCCACCAACGACATGGTTCTGCTTGTAGCAAAAGGTGAGTGTGAAGTCAGTAGGGACAGGTTTCTGAAGGGTTTGAAAGAGGTCTGCCTTAATTTGGCTAAGCAGATTGTGAGGGATGGAGAAGGAGCGACAAAGCTGATTAAGGTTACGGTAATCAATGCCAAGAGCGAGGAAGAAGCCTTTAAAGGAGCGAGAGCCGTTGTGTCTTCAAATTTGGTAAAAACAGCTGTATTCGGCTGTGACCCTAACTGGGGGAGGATAATTGCATCGTTGGGTTATTCTGAAATTGAGGTTAATGAAGAACTCGATCTGAAGCTTTTAGGATACAAAGACGGTTGCAAAGTTGGAGAAGTTGAGCTTGTTAAGAACGGGGTGGGCTTGGGTAACGAGGGTGTTGCGAGGGAAGTTATGAAGGAGAGTGATGAAATAGAGTTTGTCATAGATTTGAAGCTCGGCAACGGTAACGGCTATGCGTACGGATGCGATTTAACTTACGATTACGTGAGAATTAATTCCGAATACACTACCTAATTTTATCGAACATAAAGATACAATTCAACAAAATTTTTGATACGACTTTGGAAAACGAATAGCTAAGCCTTCGAATTCTGCGAGATATGGGTCAAAATACAGAAGTTAAGCTTATCTTCCGAGATATTTTATTATAGAGCATGGAGACGCTCAGAATCGGAATAATATCGAGGTGGAAGGCTACTTGCGGTATCTCACTTCATGCTGAAATGCTCATCAAGGAGTTCATCGAGATGGGTCACGAGGTGATCGTATTCGCTCCTAAGCTTGAATCTGCTAACAGGTGGTGGCATCACATAAGCTTGGGAGAGGATGAGCCTTACGTCGTGAGATGCTACGAGGAGAGAACTCCTGACGGAGAGCAGGGCAGATTTGACATAACTCTTCCAGAGCTCGACTACGTTATAGTAGAATCATACCAGTGGCTACCTCATGAAGATGTTGAGAGGGCTTTAAGGAAATCCAATGCCTTTAAAGTTGCGGTCGTGCACGAACAGAGGAGAAACGAGTTTAGATACAGAAATCCTTACACTTTCAACTACATAGCCGTTTTTGATGAGAGGTTTGCGAAGGAAGTAGTGAGTGGTGGAAATGTTGTGGTCATCCCCTACCCATGCCATCCGATTGTAAGGGGAAACAGGAGGTTTGCAGAAGACAAGCTCAGGTTTTTCACATTCGGAAGACAGCCAGTGGAGGAATACAAGGATTACATCGAAGCTTTAGATTGGCTCAGCAAATCTTACGACTTCGAATACTTAGTGATCAGATCGAACCATCCACTGCCTTTTAATAGACCTTATCTCGTTCAGAGAGTTGAGAAGCTGAGTTTGGAGGACATCTACAGATTCCTCCACAAGTCGGACATCCACCTGATTCCGAAGGGGCAAACAGATGGTTGCGTTGTATCATCAACGCTCTACCAGTGCTTGGGAGCTTTGATTCCAACCGTTGCACCGAACACGAGGCACTTTGAGAATCTGCCGACGATCGAAGGTTACAAGCCAGCCGTGATTTACGACAACGTTGAAGACCTGAAATGTAAGCTTGTAAGGATTATAGAAGACAAAGACTTTAGAAAGGGGGTTGTCAGATCGGCTGAGAGGTATGTTGAGGAGAACAGATGCGACAAGATCGCAAAGAGGTTCTTAGAGCTTATGAAGAGGGAAGTTTCAGTTATTGCAAGGAGTTAAAATACCAACCTCTTCAACTCATCCCAAATCGCATCTATCCTCTTTTTTACATCGACATCCATTTCAACTACATCTGGCCATTCTCTCTCGTAACCTTCCTCCTTCCACTTCTTAGTTGCATCAATTCCCAACTTCCCTCCCAAATTGGGTCTGTAAGTTGCATGATCCAAGCTGTCTATCGGGCAATCTGGAATTACCACAACATCCTTAGCGGGGTCAAAGCGGGTTGTGACTGCCCATATAACTTCCCTCATGTCGTGAACGTTCACGTCATCGTCCACAACTATAACCACTTTTGTTAGAGAGAGCATACCCGTGCTCCACAACGCAAACATAACTTTTTTAGCATGTCCAGGATAGCGTTTTTTGATCGAAACTATTGCCAAGTTGTGGAAACAGCCCTCAATCGGCAGATTTATATCGACAATTTCTGGATGCATGAATTTTATTATCGGCAGAAATATTCTCTCAGTAGCCTTCCCAAGCCAAGCATCCTCCATAGGTGGTTTACCAACGACTGTTGCATGGTATATCGGATTTTCTCTGTGAGTTATGCACTCCACATGAAAGACAGGATATGGCTCGATTGGAGTGTAATAGCCAGTGTGATCTCCAAACGGTCCTTCGGGCTTAAGTTCGTCAACTTTCACATAACCTTCCAAAACTATCTCAGCGTTGGCTGGAACGAGTAAATCAACGGTCTCACACTCCACAAGTTTTACCCTTTCCCTCCTTATAAAGCCAGCAAACGTGAACTCGTTGAAGTTTTCTGGCAACGGGGCTGTTGCAGAGTAGAGAATTGCGGGATCGACACCTATAGCCACAGCCACTTCAAGTCTATCCTTACCCATCTCTTTAAGCTTTTTGTAGTGCAATGCTCCGTGCTTGTGAATCTGCCAGTGCATTCCAGTCGTTTTCTCATCAAAAACCTGCATTCTATACATTCCAACGTTTAACTCTTGAGTTTCAGGGTCTTTGGTTATAACAATAGGCAATGTTATAAATCTACCACCATCTTTGGGCCAGCATTTCAAAATCGGGAAGTTCAGGAGGTTTGGCTTGTCCATCACCACTTCCTTGCAAGTTCCCTTCTTAACCTTCTTTGGGATAAAGCTTGCCAACTCCTTAACCTTACTCAAACCCTTTAAACCGTCGAACAGACTTTCAGGCTTAAATCTGAGAATGTCCAAAAGCCTTTCACCTATCTCCTCAAATCTCTCAACCTCTAAAGCCATTTTCATTCGTCTTTCAGTTCCAAATGCGTTCATAAGCACGGGAATATCGTAACCCTTCGGATTTTCGAAAAGAAGAGCCTTACCACCCGCTTTAACAACCCTATCCGCTATTTCGGTCATTTCCAAGATTGGACTAACCTCATGCTTTATTCTTGCCAATTCGTTCTCCTCTTCAAGCCTTTCAATAAATTCCCTGAGGTCTTCGTAGGGCATGAGTATTCATGGATATTTTAATTTAAGTGCTTTATTATCTTCTTGTTATTATGCTTGGCTCCGTGTTTAAACTTTCAACAACGTAGAAAAAAGGATTAATCAATTAGGAAAGGGTAGTAGTATGGATGTGTTAGTAGCGGGATTTCTTCCATTCGATTCGGGAAAGACGACGTTTGCAAAGTTTTTACTTGAAGAAGCGTACGAGAGAGGAATCGACGTAGGTTTTTCGAAACCGATTAGTGGTATAAATGGGTGGTACCAGTACGAGTACGTTGTGAAAAGTATTGATGCTGGATTACTCATTGGAGAGGATTTGCTTAAGTTACACACAGCTATAAAAAGTTCGGATCCGATTGAATACGAGGGACCAGTGGTCACACTTCTTCTACCACCTGATCCAGAGAGAGTTGGTTGGAGGGAGAGCGTATATACATCCATCGGTCTTCTTAATCAAATTTCGGTGATAAGAGTATCGGATTTGGAAAAAACTAAGCATTATTATGTTCCATCAAACGTAGAAAGGGTTGTAGAATCTTTAAAAGGTGAAATTAAGAGACTTATCAGTACCGTTAAAGCTGAACCAGTAAAAGCTGAGAAATCCGAAGAGCTTTTACTTAATTCGAGGAGTATAGCAGATAGATGTTTGGATTATTTGAAGAATAGACACGAATTCTTTGTTATTGAGTCGTACAATAATGCTGTCGCACCGACGACAAAATCTCTCGACGTGAATGCGGTTGTAGTTGTTGCACCCGGAAAGGCGGTGGTATTTAAAGGGGACGATTACAAAAGGGCAGTCTCGGCTATTTCAACAATCAAAGAACCTTGGAGACTAACAACGGGTGACGTAATCCCCCTGCTGAATCCCGTATCGATCTTTGATATAGAACCGAAAAAGGTCTCTAACATCTTTGATAAGATATACAAGATTTTTAATATTAGTTGATTAATAGTCGTCTTAAAAAAGATCGCTGGCAATAGTAATGCTTATCGTATTATTAGTCGAAGATTTCATCCATTATGGTGTAGAAAAAAATCTATACCTTAAGGAACGGCTTAAAGTATGAGTTACAAACTCGTCTGCATCGAGTGCGGAAAGGAACATAGCGAGGATACGTACACTTGCAAATGCGGAGGACTTTTGGAAGTTAGATTTGAAGACGTTGAGATTGACTTCGAGCTTAACGGTAAAGATTTAAGCGTTTGGAAGTATCGCTGTCTCTTACCAGTAAACAGAGAGCCTG
>Ga0256842_1002613_pt1 | contig 12711 bp, 11 predicted proteins | sample 4559240metaG_FD_185973 | JGI IMG/M metagenome (GOLD analysis project Ga0256842, IMG submission 185973) | Hydrothermal vent microbial communities from Guaymas Basin, Mexico - 4559-240 | ecosystem: Environmental > Aquatic > Marine > Hydrothermal vents | place: Mexico: Guaymas Basin | collected...
TAGGTATAACAATAAATGTTTTTAACACTCTTTAGTTCATTACCCCATCCATGCATTTACCCATATAGCATCTACTCATCTACTCAGCAACATCTCCATTCCCTTTTCGTATATCCGACTATTCCCTGTCACCTTAAGCTCTAGGGGATCGTAAAATAGTATCTCTTTTTCTGCCCACTTCTGCAATAGCTTCTTTTCTTCTTTAGGTATCATTTCAACTGGATAGTAACCATCTTTCACTATTTTCCTTGCCACTCTCAACAAAATTTCTCTATCTTCTTTATCAAACTCCGTTAAATAATCTACTATCTCAGTATAGGCTAACCATCTTTCTCGTTCCAGGAATTCCTTTAAATCCTTTCCTTTTTTCTTAATCTTTATAGCTTCTAAAATTCTGCCAATATTTCCTCCGTAAAATTCCCAAATAAGTTTAAACTCTTTTTTAGCCAGACCTTCTATGTCCAACCATTCTTGGACTTTTTCCTTAGAAAGGTGATCAATCTTCTTAAACCTACTTGTTTCTTTAAGTTTTGCATCATTATAAATTTTCTCTATAAACACTGTATTTGATGTGAGTATCACTACATGAGAGAGGTGTTTTTCCTTGGTCAAACTCACACAAAAATTCAAAAATTCTTTGAGTAGTTCTCTATTGCTGTTTATATAAATCTCTTGAAGTTTTTGGATTTCATCTATTATTAAAATACACCTTTTATTCTTACTTTCCTCTTCAATTTTTCTCATCAACTCTTCAAATAAATCCCTCTCTTTTTTCTCTATCTCCTGCAATACCTTCCGTTGCAGGCTAAAAAACTTTAACGAAAATTTGCCATCTGTTTCCACTGTCTCCTTATATACATCCTCGGGAAATATAAAAGAATGTAAAAATGTAGCATAATTAGAAATTAACTTTCTCCTCAAATTTATATATTTTACGCAATACTTGCCCTTTAGCCACCACTCTTTCTCTGGCAGCAGTCTATTGTCTATTACATATTCTATTACCGTGGTCTTGCCACTTGACTTTGGACCATAGACAAGAAGTAACCTCTGGGGTACATCATCAAACCACTCTAAAAAAAACTCTATCTCCTCTTCTCTATCCACAAACGGTGCCCCACGATAGGTCTCTATTTTCATGAAAAGCTCCTCTTCCAATAAAAAGTCTGCATTAAGGTTTGACAAAACAAGCGCTTTTAAAATTTATCCAGCTAAGGCTAACTGGGTGTTAGCTGGATTATCTTCTTTCATGGTTAACTTTTTTTGGATTAAATGGTTTTCGGGATTTTAACATTGCATATCCTATTGTGGTTAATTTTCTTCCTGTATCATACCCATTACCATCTGCACAAAAAGATGTTACTAAAGTTATTTTATTTTTCCTCATCAAGCAACCTTTAAATGCTGCCTAGTTTCTGGATAGAGATTAACACTTATAATTGGCTTTTAGTTTTAATAGTTAAAGAAGATTGTTATGCAAAAAATTAGACTAAGGTGGGGAAATTTAATGGCCCTAGCATGGGGATTTTTGTTAACTTTAACAAAGAGGTTGCTGGATATCTGTAGTTGTTTATATTTTTCTGATGGTTTTTCCTTTTCTTGTAAATCCAAAGGTGGTAGACCGTGGGTCTGGAAAAGGTTATCCCGGTGGAACAAAAATATATGAGGGTGGAACACAATCGCAAATAAAAAACTTGAAAATAAACCGCAAAGTAGTAAACATCATGGCAACCATACTCTTTCTGGTATTGCTATTGAAGTAAAAGGCTATATGACACTCAATGAAATAGCACAGAAATATAATGTTCCAGTTGATATCATAATAAATAAACTCGGGATACCAAAGTCAGCATTAAAGGTGCAAAAACTTGGGAAATTACGGAAGATATATAACTTTAAAATGCAAGATATTGATTAGGATAATTTATGAACACCATAAATTTCAATGGAGGAAAGCTATAAAAATCCAGACAAGTCGCTCAAGCTGACCGCCAACCCGCTGCGCCCTTCGGGTTTGCTTCAGATCTACAAGAGAGCCTTGTCATTAGGAGGAAAGTAAAATGGAAGTGTTTGGTGCTTTAGGTGTTTTAGTAGGATCCATTGTAATTATTGTAATTGCTGTTTTAGGATTTCTTATGCCTTGGTTCATTTATAAAATTCATAAAAATGTGAAAGCTATTCGTGAACTTATAGAAAAGAAAGAAAGTTTTTCTTTTCAACATATTGAGCGCTCGGAAAATCCCAAAATTTAACAGGTAGGAGCCTTTTAAATGACTAAAAGGAGGAGGATATGGCAGGTGATATTATAAAAAGGATAGAGGATTTCATAGTTAATTGGAAGGATTGTCCAGCAAAGGATGTTTTTTTTAAATTAAAAGAACTTATTTTAGATTTTGAAGATGTTGAAATAGACTTTGTGGAAAGGCAAGGTATTAGCTATTCTTTAAGGGCAAAACATAAAAAACAGGCAACAAGAAAACTCTTTGTTATGGTGGATGTAATTGATGATAATCCAGAAAATAGGTGGCTGTCCATTTGTTTTTATGGAGATATGATTACTGATCCAGAGGAAAAAGGGGATTTAATCCCTGGAGGTTTATTAGGGGAAGATGGATACTGTTTTGATCTGGATGATTTTTCAGAACAAGAGGTAAATTACATAGTAGATAGAATAAAAGAGGCGTACTTTGCTGCATCAAAGTAAGTAAAAATTAATATTAAAGGAATCACTAGTTAAAAATAGGGGGGTGAGCTTTAAGCTCGCTCCAGTGCCGTTATTTTTAACACCAGTTAATGGTAAATTTTTTAGGCGTCGAGGCAAATAACAAATAATGTCCTCTACCCTCATATAATAAAATATTAGCAAAAGTTATAGAATGAAGGAATTAACTAAAACTAAAAATTAGTCTAAAAAGGTGGGGAATCTTAATGCCCTAATTTTGTTGATTTTAGCATTTTTATGAACATCATCAGGGGCCGGATGAGCATGTTTAGTAGTCTAATTCTACGTGGGGAGCACAATAAAGTGTAGGAAAAGGATACTGACACCAGGCCCACAAGCGCCTGTTCTGAGCTTAAGCTCCTCATTCCGATTGTGGAGGTGCTGACTTTAATCCCAGCTTTTGTTTAAATATTTCAACAAAGTTACCTTTTCTTTTTTCGTTATAAAATGGCAAACCAATCAATCTATATTTATCGTTTTCTCCAAATAAAGTAGTTTTAATCTCAATCTTGTATTTATTTTCAATTTCTTTTAAGAAATCTTCTTTCCATTTATCAGTTTTAATTAAATGGTTTCCTTTTGGCTCTATGAATAGTTGATATTGTTCTGTTTTTTTGTTCTTCTTTTTTAAGAAAAGAACAAAATCTGGATCTATAGCTTTACCGTCTGAAAACCTAAAAATTTTAAATAAATTTGCATTTCTTAATAAATATACTTCGCTATATTTCTGTCTCAATTCATTTATAACACTATCAATAAATTTAACAAAAGATTTTTCTTCATACGTTCCATAATTCTCTTCATATAAATACCAATCTTTATTGGATAGATTCAATTGTAGATCTGTATGCTTTGCATTACTCATTGGTATTCCATACTCCTGATCTCCATGGTCTCCAACATTTATTTTGAGCAGTTTATCTTTTACAATTCTTTTAATTTCTACTGGAATGAATATTTCTGTTCCTTTATATTCAACATACTCATTCAAAATTTCATTTTCAAGCTGCAATAATACATTTAAACAGGTTTTTAGCTTGTCATCAGGTGTTAGGTTGTTCAATTTTTTCTTTGAACTGATAACATCAACATTTATTTTTTTCAGAGACTCAATAAATTCTTTTGAGGAGTTCAAGTCAGGAAAGTATTTTTTAAGATTACTGAATCTATAAAAATCAAGTTTTGCCATTGCCTTTCTTATAATTGCATCTCCAAAATCACGTAAACTGAATGTTTGGATAGTTGTTTCAAAAGAATTTCTATCGGCAGTTTCTTCTTGTAAAATAACATCTTCTCTCAAAAATCCCGTTGCAAGTCTGTATTTATATGTCTTTTCTATTTTAATATCATCAATAGTTTTAATACCTCTCCTATCAGCTTCAATCTTTCTATTTATAAATAAAAATCCTTTCTTCCAAAACTCAGTGTTTTTTATCTCAGATTTCACTCTTAATTGAATCTCTTTTTCTTTATAAGGTATAATACCGTATTCTTTAAGTGCGGTGGTAAGTTCTTTTATGTATCTAGGATTGTGTTTACTGTGGTAATAAAGTTCCTCAATGATTTTTAAAGGATTTTCTGGTTGATTATCAAATTTTCTCTTAAAGGGGTCATCATCTTCATTGATTTTAAATGGGTAATATCTTGCTCCTCTTCCAATCAGTTGTCTTTCTGCTATAGTGGTATTACCCGGAATATATCTACCATTCTTTGTCCATCGTCCATCTCTTGTGTCGTAGAGCCTGACTATATCAAAGAGATTTAAGACATCCCATCCTTCATCAAGCATCTTAACTGCAAAGATAGCTCTAATCTCATTGTTTTCGTCCTCAAGAGTATTGAGTCTAATCTGTTTTTCCTTATCTATATTTTCAGAATCAAGCAGAATACATTTTTCTTCAGAGAAATCTTCTTTTAATTCTAGTATAAGATTTTCTATGGATATCCTCTGGTTATTAAAATAATTAAATACTCTCTCCAGTACAGTGCCATTAGCATTGGCTTTTATTGTTTCTATATCCGATTTTTTTAAATTATCTATTCTTTCACAAAATAACTCATAATTTTTTTGAGACTCTTTGATGCTCCTTGATTTGAAAAGTATCACCGGTTTTAATCTAATTCCATTTTTTTCTGCTATTTTTCTTCTATATTGGCTCAAAATAACTGCCTGCAACATCCTTTCCCAGTTTTCAAGATCTGCCTGTAAGACCTTTACCTCTTTAGAATAACCATCTATTCTAAATTGCTTGAGGTCATATTCAAAAATTATTTTGTCCTTATATTTGTTAAAAATATTGGAATTTTCTAAATCAATGGTAGCAGTATATTCAAACATTATATTTTCAGGATTTGAATTTAGAATCTGCATAACAGTATATTCCCAGGTCCTTTTCATCTTTTCTTCAGTTTTGCTTAATCTATTTCTTGTCCAAGCATTTATGTGATGGGCCTCGTCTGAAATAAAAACGATTTTCTTGTCCTTAAAATCTTCAAAAGTAATGGAATTTTCCCTGAAAAGGTTTAACTGGCTACACAGTCCCTGGATGGTGGTAAAGATTATATTTATATCTTCCTCATTTGCTTCATCAAAATTGGATACTTCTCTTATCCTAACTTCTTTATCCATAAATTTAATTTTTTGGTTGAAAAGGTATTTGGGAGAAAGAGGATTTAAAAAATTATCTCTTGTTTTTTCTATTATGTTAGTGTTGTTTACGAAAAATAAAAAATTTCTGTAGTCTTTATTGTAAAGATAAAGTATATTGGCAGCCATCAAGAGAGTTTTACCTGATCCCGTAGCCATGTTAAAAAGCAATTGTGTAGGTTTCTTCCTATTTGGATTTTCTTCAAGATAATGTATAAATCTTGATATTGCTTTAATCTGATATGGTCTTAACTTAAATCGGGAATTAAGATTATCGGTAATGTATTTAGGAATATCCTTTTTAAGATACCCCATTTTTGAGATAACATCGTATTCCTGACTTAATTTTTGACTACTATTCATCTATTACCCACCCCTCAGAAATAATAAAATCCGAAAGAGATATAATTTTACCTGATGAAATTATAAGTTGGCCTTTTTTAACATTGACAGAAAATACTTTAATTCTAGAAATGTTTTCAGGTCTGTCTTTGGTATGTTCTTTCATATATTTTTTCATATGATAGTACACAATTTTAAACTTGATATTAGAGATATTACACAAATTTGAGATTAATTTAAAGTTTGGATAATCGTCTTTGAAGGGTTTCCAAAAATTGAGGGGAATTTTTGACCTTTTAATTTCAAGTATTGCTATTGGGATGTTGTATTTGAGGTCCACAATCCAAAGATCTATATCTGATACTGTAATCTCATTTCCTAAATTATTCCTTTGCCATTTATGATAAGCACTGGATGTTCTATCGTTAAGATATTTTTGAGTAAGAGAATTTTTAATTGGCAAACCATATGTCTGAAATCTCTCTTTTAATTCATTTAGTGTTAAGTTTCTAAACTCTCCACCCTGTTCTACAAAATAAACCTTATCTATCATTTCAACATCAACTTCAAATGCTATACAAATGAATGGGAGACCTGATTGTTTAGATAAATAGTTTAAACGAGCATAGGATCCTTTATTAAGAATATAAGAGAGGCCTTTATTAATATCTGACTTATGGATTCCGGCAACTAGAACAAGCAATTTAGGATTTGAATTTCTATCACCATAAATCAACTCCCAAACATTAATAGGCGAGAACTTAAACTTATAACTGTTACGAAGGAACTTATACAATTTATTATCATTATAATATTGCACAATTAGTACCTTCCATAAAATTCTTTGTTTAATTTTTTATCTATTTCACCAATATTGTAAATATCATCCTCAATTTCACTATAATTTACATAAAGGTCATTATATTCGAGCATCTCAACTAGCAGTTTCTTTTGCTCATCTAAATTTAGGACCTTAAATTTTCCAATATTCTCATCAAACAACCTTGAATCAACCCTGTAACTCAGAAAACCGTTATACTTCATATCTTCCCAGACACTCAAAAGTTCATTTGTAGTTTTTGCGTCTTTTATCTTTTCAACAAAAACTTCATTGAGTTTCATAAGTTCCATATAAACGAAATTACCACCACCTTGCCAGTGAACTTCTTTGGAGATACCGGTTGGATCTCCATTAATAACATTTTTAAGCCTAGAAATAGCACTATTTTCTTCATAATCCAGTTGTTCGATACCAACATATTGGCGCCCTATTTTGTGCGCTACTGCACATGTAGTTCCCGTTCCCATAAAAAAGTCTAGTATTATGTCTCCAGCATCGGTATTCATTTCTATAATCCTTTTTAAAAGCTTTTCGGGCTTTTTTCCTTTCCGTAAGATAACTCCCCCCTCTTTAGCTATACCCTGAAAGGGAATATCATCCCATATATTCGTTAATGGTTCAACAGTCATTATTTTTCCGTTTACTTTCTGAACCTTATCTTTGTAAAACAAAATTCTTTGTCCATTTTTTAAGTATATATCGGGATATCCTTCTCTTTTTTGTATAAAGATTTTCTTGGGATTTCTCTTAGATAAATCTATTATTCTTTTAGTTTCTTTACCAACACCTGAATAATTTGGTTTGGCAAATCTCGCTATTCTCTCAGGGTATTTTTCTATAAGGTCATAAACAGTGCAACCATATTTCTTCAAAGTTTTGCTGATTGGGGTAAACTTCCATTTATGAATTCCTTTATCATAGTTTTCTATAAATAAAGTATAAGCTTTATCATAATCTCTGGGAACGTACTGTATATTGTATTTCCAGATTTTTTTATTTTTTGCATATCCTATTACATAATCAGTAACATTTATTGGGCCTGGATTAATTGCTTTATGTCCAGTTGAAGCACTTCTTTTAACTGTTACAAGGGAAATATAGTTTTCACATCCAAAAATTTCATCTAAAAGAATTTGTAAATAAGATAATTCATTATCGTCGATATTAATCCATATGCTGCCATCTTCTCTCAATAAATCCTTAATCACTTCCAATCTATTCTTCATAAAAGTAAGCCAAGTTGAATGATTGAAATTATCATTATATTTAAAATCATCATTTCCTGTGTTGTAAGGTGGATCTATATAAATTAATTTTACTTTACTTCTAAATTCTTTCAAAAGTGAGTACAGTACTAAAAGGTTATTCCCCTTTATAATTAGGTTATCCGTTATTGTATTTTCAGGTAGTCCTCTCTTTTTGTTTATTTCAGCGTCTCTTTTAAATCCAGCAAGTGGATGTTCCCCATCTTTATCAATTCTCTTAAAATTTGTAAAAACTTTTGGTTCCAATAATCTGTCAATTTTGTCAGGAGCAAGGATTACATTATGAAAAATTTCTTTTCTTCTCTCATTAGTTTTTTCTTGTCCTCCCTCTAGTATGCAGTCTTTATATGGCCATACAAGGACAACTTCTTTACTTTTAGATAATAATTTTCCTTCTTCATTTGCTAGTCCAATTTTATTTTTAAAAGTAGTATATGAATCAGGTAAAAATTTCTTGTTATTTATAAATTTTATAAATTTCTCTTTATCAAAGATCAGTACACCTCCTATATCTTTAAAAAAATGTTGTTTAATTTTTTTATTTTGTATAAGAATTTTTAAAAGATTTTTATCTAATTTAATAGCCAATTCCACTATTCTATTTTTTAACAAATTTCCTTCTGAATCTGAAAATTGTGTATTTTGTTTTAAAAGTTCTTTAAGTTTATCCATCAAAATCATTTTATTTTCCTTCTCCACATCTTTCGTCTTAAGAGACAAATTTAGAAATTGTGAACTATTCCTCAATAGATAGATGCTTAATTCTTGACTTGACTAGATAATTACCTACAACAATTCAAATTTTTCTAACTTTATAATATGTTGGGAAGGATTAAAAAAGAATTTAATTGGTCCACCTTCAACAATAAAAATAATAATCCGCTATTTCAGCATACTGTATTATCTTGCTAAAATTGAAAATATTAGCCGCAAGACAATCAAAGACTTAAAAGATATGCTGACAAATTGTCAATATGGTTGTGAGCATTGTTCTGAATGCTGGGGAAAAGTCCTGCTCCAGACTTGTCTTTTAAATTAGTTTTTGTTCCCTATTTTTTAAGCCAGAAAATATTACGTATAACCCAATAGGCTCTCTTTTTCCTTAATTGTCAAACTTTAGGAACAAGGCACTCCAAGAAATGAATTTTTACAATTTAAATTTCAGATTAAAATGGAGCTTCATCAATACCACTTGCTTCAGATGGAAAGGCAGGTCCAAGGTCTTCTTCTTCTGAAAATGGATCACTAGGTGTTTTTGTCTTGGCCTGTGCTGCTTCCTGTGCTGCTGCCTGTGATTCTAAAAAAATCACCCTTTGTGCCCTAATTTCTGTTGTATATCTATCCTGCCCCTGGTTGTCTGTCCATTTTCTCGTCTGCAAGGAACCTTCCACAAGTACAAGCCGCCCTTTACTCAAATAATTGGCCACACTTTCTGCTTGTTTTGCCCATACTACAATTCTGTGCCACTCTGTTTTTTCCTGTCTGTTACCATCTTTGTCAGTATATGTCTCACTGGTGGCCAGAGGAAAGTTTACCACGGGGGTACCAGATGGTGTGTATCTAAGTTCAGGATCCCTTCCAAGTCTTCCAATTAGGATAACCTTATTATAACTTCCAGCCATTTAATTTTTCTCCTTTTTTTTGTATGTTAAAAGCTCTTTTTGAATTAATAGACAAAGCTCATCTAAAGTGTATTCTTGTTTTCTCGTAAGTTCTAGAAATTCACATGCTACAACATTTTTATCATGGTGTACCCTTATAACCCTGGCCTTGAGATTGCGTAATATAATTTTTCTTTTAAAGACTATAGATAGATACAAAACTTGATCTTTATAGAATCTATCTTTGTCTTTTTCAGCTATAAAAGCAACACCGTATGTGTTTAAGTCCCTTACACTAAATAATTTTTTTTCTTTTTGGCTTAAGAAAACAATTACAAGCAAATCTTTGTGATAAACTCTATAGCAGCGTCTTTCTCCTAATTTGCCTTTATATACAAAGGTTAGATCTTCTAAGTCTATCATTGGATTTCTCTTTCTAATATAATGCTTACGCGCCTATTTTTTTGTCTATTTTCTGGAGAGATATTTGGCACAAGGGGCCTTGTATCTGCCAGTCCAGTTGCAGTCATCCTGTCTGGACTTATACCCAAGGAGCTTAAAAACCTGAGGACATTTACTGCCCGCATGGTGGAAATTTCCCAGTTATCCTTAAAACGACTATTAGGTGATGGGGGGATATCATCTGTATGTCCCACAATGTTTATACGTTCATAAGGGTATTTTACTAAAAAATCACGAATTTTTCTCAGAACTTCCTTGCCCTTTGACGATAGTTTGACCTGGCCTGGTGCAAAAAGTACATCTCCAGCTATGTCAATTATGATTTTGCCTTTGTCAAATTTTGCTCCAAGTATTCCTTCAATACCGTGCTGTGAAAAATAGAAATTGAAATCTGAAAAGACCATCCTTTGTTGTTCTATTATCTGGTGGGCAAGACGAGCCTCTTCTAAAAGTACACCTTCTTCATTCTTAGTATTTGCCTTCATTCCTTGTATCTTGGATGCGCCGCCTCCCACCAAGGCCTTTTTTACAGAAAGCATGTAAGAGTTGAATATTTTTTTATTAATTGAGGAAAAAGAATACATGAGAATAAAAAATGTAAGTAACAACATGGACATGTCTGCAAAGGTCTGCAGCCACGTACCTTCACCTTCTTCATATTCTGTGTCATCAAAATTTAATTTATCTTTCATACTTTCTTTCCTTTGGAGGCACAAAAGAAGACAATTTTTCGTAAACAAATCTTGGGTTATTATTTTGCAAAATACACTTGGCCCCTTCAAATATTATTTGCAGATGCAAAACTTCTTCTCTGGTTCTGCTTTTTAGTTTCCCTGCTATTGGCAAAAAGATTAGGTTTGACAGTACCGAACCATAAAAGGTTGTAAGTATTGCCACTGCCATGGCAGGTCCAATTGCTTCAGGGTCCTTTAATGAGGCCAGCATCTGCACAAGGCCAATTAAAGTCCCCACCATACCAAAGGCAGGGGCATAATTGGCCATGGTCCTAAATATATCTTGTATTAAATAATGCCTTTGTTTTAAAGAAGCAATTTCAATGTGAAGGGTCTCTTCGATCAATTCATTATCTGCATTATCTGCAATCAACTGACAGGTCTTTTTTAAGATGTTGTTATCTGTTTCTATGTTTTCAAGTGCTAATAACCCTTCCCTTCTGGATATATCAGCTATTTTTACCATTAAATTGACCACATCATTTGCACTTAGCTTTTTGGTCACAAAAATTTTAAAAGCTGCTTTTATAGCATTGTAGATATCAGAGACTGGAAAAGTTATACAAGCAGACGCAAATGTTCCCCCAATAACTATCATAAGACCTGGGATATTTAGAAATACATTGTATTGGCCGCCTAAAATTATGGCGCCAATTAAAAGGGAAAAGCCAATTATGAGTCCAAAAAGGGTTGCAATATCCATATGTTTACAGTTATATGAAGATCCACTAACTTTTATTCTAAAAAAGGAAAAAGATAAATGTCAAAGGAAATTTTTAAAAAGATAACTCTGGCCAAAGAATATATTGAAAATCAACTCAAAAATATTAAAAGGCCTGAGATTGGAATTGTATTGGGTACAGGACTCGGTGAGATTGGGGAGAAAATAAATAAAAAGGCTGAAATCCTCTACAAAAATATTCCAAATTTTCCCGTATCTACTGTTGATACCCATAAAGGAAAAATGATTTTTGGAGATATTTCAGAGAAAAGTGTAATTATTATGCAGGGCAGGGTCCATCTATATGAAGGATATTCGCCTCAAGATGTTTGCTTTGGAGTAAGGTTGGCTGGACTCCTTGGAATTAAGACCATTATTTTGACCAATGCAGCTGGTGCTATTAATCCCCAGTTTAAAGAAGGCAATATAATGGTCATATCAGACCATATAAATTTTCAGGGGAAAAATCCCTTAGTTGGTCCTAATATAGATGAGCTTGGAGAAAGATTTCCAGATATGTCTTGTGTATATGATAAAGATTTAATTGAACTCGCCTTGGCAGCAGGTATTGACTTAGGATTTAGATTGGAGAAGGGAGTATATGTTGCAGTCTTAGGCCCAAGCTTAGAGACCCCTGCTGAAACAAGGGCACTTAAGAGATTAGGTGGAGATGCAGTAGGTATGTCCACTGTAATGGAGGCCATAGCTGCTAGACATATGGGACTAAAGGTGTTAGGACTCTCCTGTTTGACCAATAAGAATCTTCCTGATTGTATGAAAGAGACTTCTTTTGAGTATATTGTAGAGCAGGCTAATAAGACATCAAGAAGATTGATTAAACTTTTGGTTGAAATTGTGAAGAGGATATAAATAAAAATAATTGTCGAGGGGAGATAAAACATGAAAGACTACAAAGATACTCTAAATTTGCCCAGAACAAAGTTTCCCATGAAGGCCAATTTGCCCAAAAATGAGCCTAAGATGTTGGAGTTTTGGAACAAAATCAGGGCATATGAAAAAATGTTGAATAGTTGTGATGATAAAAAGACATTTGTCCTCCACGATGGTCCTCCTTATGCCAATGGAAATATCCATCTTGGCACTGCAATGAATAAGATTTTAAAAGATATAATTGTAAAATATCATAATTTAAAAGGTGAAAAGGCAGAATTTGTCCCTGGATGGGACTGTCATGGACTTCCCATAGAGTTAAAAGTAGAGCAAGAGCTAAAGATTTCCAAAAAAGAGGTGCCTGTTATTGAGATACGGGAAAGGTGCAGGCAATATGCAAATAAGTATCTGAATATTCAAAGGGAAGAATTTAAGAGGCTTGGTGTCTTTGGTAGGTGGGAGAAGCCTTACATCACCATGGACCC
>Ga0256842_1002614_pt1 | contig 12709 bp, 12 predicted proteins | sample 4559240metaG_FD_185973 | JGI IMG/M metagenome (GOLD analysis project Ga0256842, IMG submission 185973) | Hydrothermal vent microbial communities from Guaymas Basin, Mexico - 4559-240 | ecosystem: Environmental > Aquatic > Marine > Hydrothermal vents | place: Mexico: Guaymas Basin | collected...
AAGAGCTTGATAATTAAAAAGATAATCACCGCCATTAGGCGAAGATTTCCATTTATTATTAGCCGTAATGCCACCAGAGGGAATAATGCAATGCAGGTGAGGATGATAATCAAGATTTTGTTTCCAGGTATGCAAAATGGCAATCATTCCCATTTTGGCCTCAAGCCTGTTAACAGGATTTTGCGAGAACTCCTCAATAGTTTGCCAAGCACACTTAAACAAAAGATTGTACATCAACGCTTTATTGAACTTAAACAAAGTACGCAGCTCCGCAGGCACAGTAAAAACAGTGTGATGATAAATCACCAAGTTCCTTTACTGAGATAGCACTATAATTTTCCATAATACGTATATTTTGTTAATAAAATATTTTATACGTACAATGGTGTATTTGAGTTTTTTAGCTACCTTTGGTTTTGTTCAACAATTATAGCCATATATAGCCTCATATTAGTTGTTTTAAGGAATAATAAATTACAGATTACAAATTATGTACTAAAATAAATAGTACATTAGCTGCTCATAAAAACCGTTAAATGGGCTTTTAGGGTGTTAGTTCTGAGTATTATTGGAGTTAATGCGTGGACTCCCGTTAGCCAACATGATGACTCGTTCTAAAAAAAGTCAACACAAAAGAAGTAGATGATGTATAAAAATGATGGAGTAACGAAATATTGCAGCAGGAGTTTTAAACTCAAAATTTAGTATTATGAAAAAAAATGTAGCGTTAGTATTATCTGGTGGCGGAGCAAGAGGAATTGCACACATTGGAGTAATTGAAGAGTTGGAAAAACAAGGATTTAACATTAAATCTATTTCAGGCACTTCTATGGGAGCTTTGGTTGGCGGTGTTTATGCTGCTGGAAAAATGCAAGAGTATAAAAACTGGATGTACACATTAAACAAATTAGAAGTCTTTAATCTTGTTGATTTTAGTGTTGGTATTCAGGGACTTATTAAAGGAGATAGAGTATTTAATAAAATGAAAGAATTTATTCCTGATAGGAATATTGAAGACTTAGAAGTACCATATGCCGCCGTAGCCGCTGATATTATTAATAACAAAGAAGTAGTTTTTACAGAGGGAAGTGTTTATAATGCCATTCGAGCATCCGTTGCAATTCCAACAGTATTTACACCTGTTAAAACAGATGATGGATTATTGGTAGATGGTGGCGTTGTAAATAATATCCCTGTTAACCGTGTAAAAAGAACCCCTGATGATATTTTAGTTGTTGTAAATGTTAATGCACATATTCCTGTTTATAAACCTGAGATAACTAAAAAAGAACGTGACCTTAAAAAATCAATCTATCAAAAGAAGATAAATGAATTCAGAAATCAGTTGCAAAAAATCAACCCCTTAAGTATGGATAAAAAAATTGGTTATTTCGACCTAATTAATAAAACCATTAACCTAATGATTTATCATAATACATATGTATCGTTTGAACAACAATCTCCAGATATAATGATTGAGGTATCTCATAATTCTTGTGGCACTATGGATTTTTACAAAGCCGAAGATATGGTAGAAATAGGACGATATGCCGCTATCAAAAGCCTTAAAGAGTATAATAAGAAATTGGTATAAAAACTGTAATTTTCGAAATTAAAAATCAATATTAATAAGTAGACGTATGAAGTATAACATATTACTGATAAGCACACTGCTTCTCCTATTAGGGATGGAAGTATTACAGGCACAAGAGGTACAGCAATCTCAAAAAAAAATTAACACTGTCGAAATTGTAGGGGACACAAACCTTAATTATTATGTTTATCCAAACTCTAGCTCTAAAGACACTTCCTTGTTACTTAATTTAGATAATGAAAACACAAAACCGAATAATACAAAGAAAAAAGTAGCATTAGTATTATCCGGTGGAGGGGCAAGAGGAATTGCACACATAGGAGTAATTGAAGAACTGGAGAAACAAGGATTCGAAATCGTTTCAATTTCAGGAACCTCTATGGGAGCTCTGGTAGGTGCGGTTTATGCACTTGGAAAAATGGAAGAGTATAAAAACTGGATATATACTTTGGATAAAAAGGAAGTTTTTAAACTTATTGATTTTACATTTAGTTCACAAGGATTAGTAAAAGGGGATAAAGTTTTAAAAAAGATGAAAGAATTTATTCCTGATAGAAATATTGAAGACTTAAAAATTAATTATTCAGCCACAGCTACAGATATTACAAATAAAAAAGAAGTAGTTTTTACAAAAGGAAGTATTTATGAGGCAGTAAGGGCCTCAATTGCTATACCTACAGTGTTTACACCTGTAAAAATAGGAGATTCTCTGCTTGTTGATGGAGGCGTTACGAATCCTGTTCCTATTAATCATGTGAAAAGAACCAAAGGTGATATATTAATTGTTGTTCATGTAAATGCTGATGTTCCTGTATATAAGCCATTTATATCAATAGATGAAAAAAATAAAAAACAATCAAAATATCAAAAAAATATTGATGCGTTTCAAAATGAATTTAATTCTAAAACGAAAAAAGAAAAATTAGGATATTTTAAACTTATTAATAAAACAGTAGGTATACTCACCTATCAAATATCAAAAATGACGATAGAAAAATTTCCGCCAGACATTTTAATAAACGTATCCAGAGAATCGTGTGATATTTTTGATTTCTATAAAGCAGCAGAATTAGTTGAAATTGGTCGACATGCCGCTATTAATAGCCTAAAAAAGTATAACAATAAACTAGATTAGAATGGAAAAAGAAACCACAAATTATTCCTATTACTTTAATACTCTCAAGCAGTCTCCAATCTTCTCTGAAGTTGAAGATGATGTTTTACATAAAATCTTAAGAATGTTTCATACCAAAAAATATCGTAAAGATAATTATCCGCTAACATCTGAGTCAACCATGTATAATATTTATGTGATAATTTCTGGAAGAGTGGAAATATCAGTAATGAATTTTGACACAGACAGGGAATATATTATTGATATACTTGGACCTGGAGATATTTATGATGTAATATGTTTACTTGATAAAAAAGAACATAATATTATTGCCACTGCATTGGATGACATGGAGTTATTAGTAGCTCCCATTGAAGTGGCAAGGGAATGGTTATATACACACCCAAGTTTTAACAAAGCACTGTTGCCTTATCTGGGGAAACAACTACGACATTTTGAAGAATCGGCATCTGATCTTGTACTATATGATACATGGACAAGATTAGTTAAACTTATTTTAAGAAATACCGACACACATACAGGAAAACTATCACTAATTAACAATCTTTCCCATGAACAGATTGCCAAAATGATAGGCAGTGCAAGAAATGTTGTCAACCGCCATATTCAAGATTTAAAAAACAGTCAACTGTTATCAGTAAAAAGAAAAAGCCTTGAAATAAATAATATTCATAAATTGATAGAAGAATTTAAAAGACGGAATCCTTTTCTTATATAATGCAATTTATTCAAAACTAAGATATAATTTTCACTCTTCCGCATCAATATTGTATTTAATAAATTCTTGTTGTGCAACATAGGTGGTAGTTGATTATGTCAAGTTACTATATTTTTGTATTAAAATAAATTAGATATGATTAGAAGCAATAAGTTAACGAAAGCAGATAAAGAAGAACTGAAAATAGCAAAAGCTTTATTAGAAAATCCCGGAATTACAGCTAAGATTACTAATCTTATTGGAAAACCAATTGAGAAGGGATTTGATGTATTACCTTTTGGTTGGCGTAATAAAATAGGAAATATTACAACCAAAACAATGCTTAAAATTGCCGAAGGCACATTATTAACAATGAAAGATATTCCAAAGGAAAATACTTCTAATGGTTGGCACAAATTAGGTGTAGCAGCATCGGGTGGCGTTGGCGGATTTTTCGGAATTTCAGCTTTAGCAATTGAATTACCAATATCAACGTCAATTATTTTACGCTCGATTACTGATATAGCAAGGTCTCAAGGAGAAAAAATTAATACTACGGAATCAAAATTAGCCTGTTTAGAAGTTTTTGCTTTTGGTGGCAAGTCTAAATCTGATGATGGTGTAGATACTGGGTATTTCTTTGTTCGTTCTGCATTAGCAAGGTCAATAGCAGAAACCAATGAATTTATTGTAACGAGAGGAATAGCCAAAGAAGGTTCGCCTGTTTTATTAAGATTTATAGCAAACATCACTCAAAGATTTGGGGTTCAAATAGGAGAAAAAGCCGCCGCACAAGCAATGCCAATAATTGGAGCTGCTGGCGGAGCTTTAATTAATACAATGTTTATCGACCATTTTCAAGATATGGCAAAAGGACATTTTATAATAAGAAAATTGGAAAGAAAATATGATGTAGAATTTATTAGGCAATCATACATCGAATTATAAAAATGATAAAAGCCAAATTATTTTTTGTTGTGCAAATTAGGTTGCAGTTGATAATACCAACTCACTTTATTTTTGTATTATAATTTAATTAATCAGTTGTAAAAAAATTAATAGTCGTATGAAATCAATATCAAATAAAGTATTAAAAATACTAGGCTGGAAAATAACAGGTGATTTACCAAACCTCAACAAGTCTGTTATCGTATTTGCCCCACACACAAGCTACTGGGATGGGTTTTACGGGAAATTATTGCTTATGCAATATGATATTAACTATAAATTCTTATCTAAGAAAGAGTTCTTTAAATTTCCGTTGAAATATTTTTTTAGACTTTATGGTTCAATCCCTGTTTCCCAAAACAAGGAATATGTTGATGAGGTTGTTTCGCTATTTAATAAAAGCGAGGACTTACATATCGTCCTTTCGCCAGAAGGACAATTTGCAAAAACTGATCATTGGAAAAAAGGGTTCTATTATATGGCAGATAGGGCAAATGTTCCAATTGTTGTTGGTTACATTGATTATAAAAAGAAAGAAATGGGAGTTAAAGGCGTAATCCAGGATACAAGCGATATGAAAAGAACTATAACGGAAATGTCTCAAATGTATAAAAATGTAGTTGCAAGATATCCTGAAAATTTCATTTTAGACAAACGATACAGCTAATTTTTTTAATCTAATAATTGATTTTAAACTTATAAATAATGAATAATTATCAAACTGGAAAAATAGGATTGATTACAGGTGCTACAAAAGGGATTGGATATGAAATGACAAAATTATTTGCAGAAGATTCTTATGATTTGGTTTTGGTGGCGAGAAATGAATACAGGCTAAAGGAACTGCAAGAAGACCTTAGTAATAAGTATAACATAAATGTTACAATAATTGCTAAGGATCTATCAATGCCAAATGCGGCACTCGAAATATTTCGCAAAACAGTAGAAAAACAAATTATTATTGATACACTAGTAAACAATGCAGGAATAGGCGATTTTGAAATATTTAATAATGAAAATCTATTAAAAATATCACAGATTTTGCAAATCAATATTGTTTCACTTACCGAATTGACCAAATTATATTTAAAAGGAATGGCATGCAGAAAAGAAGGGAAAATTTTAAATGTATCATCAATGGCAGCTTTTCAACCGGGACCATATATGGCAGTTTATTATGCGAGTAAAGCTTATGTTCAGTCTTTTTCCGAAGCAATAGCAAGCGAATTAAAGGGAACAGGGGTTACGGTAACAGCTTTATGCCCAGGCCCTACAAAATCGGGATTTCAAAATGAAGTTGGAAGTGAAGATTCCAAACTGACAAAACTAAATTTACTTTCTTCTTCTGAAGATGTTGCCAAATATGGGTATAGAGCTTTACACAAAGGGAAAAGAGTGGCAATACCAGGTTTTGTAAATACTTCATTAGTAAATGTAGCAAAATTTATTCCCAGAAAAGCTACAACACAAGTGGTTAAAAAGTTACAGGAATTAAACAGAAAAGAATTTTTTTATAATAATTAAAAATCATATTGTATAATTTAAATCAATAAAATCATGGAAAAAGGAATTATTTTTGGAAACAGTATTTTGGACGTAGTTTTTGTGGCATGGTTTATCGCCCAATTTTATAAAGTTGTTGTTAGTATTATCATTGATAAAAAATTAAGCATAAAACGCTTCTGGGAAACAGGAGGTATGCCCAGTTCCCATTCATCAACAGTAAGTGCTTTGGCCACCTCGGTTGGAATTGTCTATGGAACGGCAACACCACTTTTTGCAGTTAGTATTGTATTTGCTATTATTGTATTGCATGACGCGGCAGGAATCAGAAGAGCTGCTGGAAAACAGGCAAGTGTATTAAATCGTCTGGGGGCTTCTTTGAGTAAGCTTGTAGATGAACGTTTTAGTGAAGAGCGATTAAAAGAGTTGTTGGGTCACACTCCGGTGGAAGTATTGGTAGGTACAATTGTAGGTATTGCCATCGCCTTTATATTTAAATTTCACCTTGTTTCTTAGTTTTTTTTAATTATTTAAAAATAAATATAAATGCGCAAACTATCTAAAAAAAAGATAAGAAAATACGCAATAAGATATCGGATATTTTACAAAAAGCATCATGGATTATAAACGAAGATTATCTCAATTCAATTCTGAAAAACAGAAATTTTTTTTAAGACTGTCTGTTTTTTTTGAAGGTTCAAATATTATTCCCAAAAAAATGAAAATATTTAAAAAGTTTTTATTGCCAGTAATACAACTAAGGATAGACTGGAAAATTAAGGTTTATTTTATCACCACGCTTATTGGAGCAATAGTTGGCCTGCTTATTATTTTTCCATTAAATCAGGGCATTCTCTTTTATGAATATGTACAAAATGAACTTGATGGGCCAACCGTTATTCAATTTGTCCAAAGCCAGTTTAATATGTTATTTTCTGGTGAAAGTTCAGGTAAACTTATATTTTATTCCGTCGTAGGTGCTATGCTTGGTTTATTAACCGCAAGGATTCATATATCATTAAACAGCAACCTCCGGTATATTGAACAGTTAAGTGGGGAATTAACAAAAGATATTGGAACCCTTATTTCTCATGGAGAAAGTTCTGCCTTAGAGTTTAAATCTACATTTCATTGGGATATTAAACAATCAAAAGTTAACAAACAACTCGTCATTGTCATATTAAAAACAATTGCAGGTTTTATGAATAACAATGGGGGTACACTTCTTATCGGAGTTGATGATGACGGTAAAATTATTGGTCTGGAACAGGACTACAAAAATCTCAAAAAGAAAGACAGGGATGGTTTCGAGCAATCAATATTTACAGCAATATCAACTAATCTGGGTACTGATTTGTCTAATTATGTCCATGTTATTTTTCATTCAAAAGACAATAAAGATATCTGTCGATTAATTATTCTGCCAGCATCAAGACCCGTTTTTGTAAAAAAAGAAGGCAGTACGAAATTTTATATTCGTGCAGGTGTTAGCACTCGTGAAATGAATATTGAAGAAGCTACTAAATATATTGATAATCATTGGTCAAAATAAATATATAGAGTAAATAATCTATAAGACTGAATAGCGAAAATTATGTTGGATAACATATATAAATACAAGATTTTAAATACTGGCAGCATTAAACCAAAAGCTTGGATAAAAGAACAAATGCGCCGCGATTTAACCCATGGATATATAGGCCAATACGATAAGGTTCATCCAACAGTTACCCACAATGTTTTTATCAAACATGATAGCATAAGCAAAAGGAGATTTAATTTCAGAAAAGAATGGTGGAGCGGTGAACATGAAGGATATTGGAAGGATGCCGTTATTCGAATGGCGTTTTTAACCAACAATAAAGAATATATTGATAAATCTAAAGAATGGAAAAATGAATTAATAGAAATTACGCAAAATAATAACTACATTGGGATATACAAAAACTGTGAAGAAATAGGATGTAGATTTAATCATGAAAAAGGCAATGGAGAATTATGGACTTCGAGTAGAATGCTGATGGCTTTATTGGCTTATTATGAATTTACTGGTGACAAGGATGTTTTAGAAACGGCTGAAAAAGCAGCAAAACTAGTTATGGAACATTACAAAACCAAAAATTATTTTGCAGTAAACTCTCAGGGAGGAGGCGTAAGCCATGGAATTGGTTTTTTTGAAAATCTTGAGTGGTTATATCGTATTACCGGCAATAAAAAATATTTAGATTTCTCGGTTAAGTTATATGAAGATTTTAATAAAGGAAATGTTCGTGATGACGATTTAAAAACACAAAATTTACTTAACGAAAACAAACTCTTTGAAAATCATGGCGCTCATATTGCTGAAGGTTTATTTGTGCCAGAATTTATAGCCTCCATACAAAATGAGAAAAAGTTATTGAAAGCTGCTAAAAATGTGATTCAAAAATTGAATGCGCATTTAACTCCTAGTGGAGCCATGCGATGCGACGAGTGGATAAAGGGAAGGAAAGGCACAGCCGATGAGCGATATGAATATTGCGGAATAACAGAAATGATTAGTCCCTTAAACAAGATGATTTCGTTTACTGGTAATCTAAATTTAGCCAACAAAATTGAAACAATGGTGTTTAATGCCGGACAAGGAGCTCGTTTTCCTGTTTTATCTGCTGTATCATATTTAACCAGCGACAACCGGATTCGTATAAGAAAATGGGAACTGCTTAAAAGAGAATCGTATGATGCTGCTCATATTGCTGCTGCCTGCTGTACTCTAAATGCGGGAAGATTAATGCCATATTATGTGGAAGGTATGTGGATGAAAACAATAAGTGATGATGGAATTATTGCAGTATTATTTGGCCCAAGCAAAGTTAAAACAAACATTCACAACATCGCCGTAGAAATTACAGAGGAAACAGATTATCCATTTTCAGATGAAATCGTATTTACTGTAAACCCTTTCGAGCCACTTAGGTTTTCATTAATAATCAGAAAACCACATGGCTGCCAAAACATTGATATCAAGTTGCTTTCTAAAGCCAAAATAACAGAAGCTAATGATAATATCAGTATTAATAAAATTTGGAAGAAAGGCGACAAATTGCATATCAAGTTTAATTTTGAAATACAGCGTATAAATCAACCGGCATCAAAAACAGTAAAAAACAAAGGTGCATATTTTAAACGGGGAGCTTTGGTTTATGCCTTACCTTTTGACCATAACAAGAAAACTGTAAAGGAACATCAAAATAGTGGGTTTTATAGGTATAATATTACGGCAAACGATTCAAAAGAATGGAAATTAAGACTAAGTACAAACGATAAGTTTAAATTTACCTCTGTCGTTAATGCCGATATGCAGCATCCCTGGGATAAACCAGTAATTAAGCTAAAGGGAACATTAAGGGATAAAAAGAATCAAAAGAAAAGTGTTGAACTGGTGCCTATGGGGAATACCATATTCAGAAGGATTACTTTTTCCAAAACAAACAATTTTTAATTATAAACTTAAATTTAAAATGTCATGAAAAAGAAAGTAAGTATTATTATTTGTACTTTCAATGAAGAAAAAACCATTGAAAATGTAGTTAGAAAATGCAGAGAATATAATCCAGAAAGTGAGATTATAGTTGTTGATGATGGTTCTAAAGACAAAACTGAAGAAATTTTAAAAAATCTTAATAAGGAAATCTCTTTTAATTATATCTGCTTATCCGAAAATAAGGGCAAAAGCAATGCTATGGTAGTGGGAGTTGAAAATGCCCAAAACGAAGTGATTTTATTTTTTGATGCAGATATTTCGGATATTAAAGAAGAGCATTTCAGGCAACTGTTAAATCCCATTATTGATGAAAATCCAGAAGCGGATGTGATACTAGGAATACCTTCCGAAACACTTATTGATTATAGAGTAAATCCCTTTAAAAGCCTTACGGGTGAGCGAGCATTACTAAAAAAGGATATTGAGCCAATCCTAGAGAATATCCGAGATATACGCTTTGGTGTAGAAACCTATATAAATCTTTATTTTCAAGCACATGGAAAAAGGATCAAATATACACTGTTAGATGGTTTAACACATCCAACTAAGTATGACAAGACTTCGCCAACCAAGGCAACGAAAGAGTTTATAAGCGAGGGACAAGAAATAGCCGCTACACTATTAAAAAATCATGATCTTATCACGAAAAGAATAAATAATTCATTTTATAAACAAAATAAAACAATTAAGGATTCATTCAAAAAATTTCAGAGTGAATTAAATGATAAAATCCAGACTCTATTAAGAAACAATGGATAAAAAAAGCACTTATCAATCCATATTATTTTTTCTAATTGGGTTTGGGCTCATTTGGCTTGTATTTAAAGACACTAATATAGAGCAACTTAAAAATGAACTGTACAGAATAAGTTGGTTATGGATTGGCGTTTCTGTTGGATTAAATTTATTAAGTCAGCTGGTTAGGACATATAGATGGAAAACATTGTTTGTTCCATTGAATTATTCGCCAAAATTCTATAATTTGTTTTTAGCAATGCTTGTTCTTGCTTTTACTAACCAAATTATACCTCGTGGAGGAGAAATTGCACGATTGGGTGTTGTGAATAAATACGAGAAAATACCTTTATCAACATTAGTTGGAATAGCACTGATTGAACGTTTAACGGACTTAATTATTCTGATTCTGAGTTTTATAATTCTATTGATTTGGCAATTTCCATTGATTCAAAGAATTATTGAATTACCACAAGTAAATTTACTAGATGTTAGTCTTTATAATATTTTGATAATTTCGGGAATTATTATCATTAGTTTGGTGATTTTGTATTTTATAATCAGGAAATATAGAAATAAGATTAAGAAGATAAAAGAAGAATTACGCGAGGGTTTTACCTCTATTTTTCATATAAAAAACAAATTTCTTTACTTTACACAATCTATTCTTATTTATGTGCTTTGGTTTCTTATGCTTTATGTACTCTTTCTGGCATATCCCCCAACACAGCATTTAGGCTTTACAGCAGCAGTATTCACCTTTGGATTAGCAACTTTAGCATTTCTACTACCGATTCAGGCAGGAATGGGCGCATGGCATTTTGTTGTAATACAATGTCTTTTATTATTTGGAGTTGAAAATGATGTGGGAAAAGTGTTCTCGTTAATGGCACATTCAGCTACTAATCATGTTTACCTTATTACAGGAATAATTGCTTTAGTCTTGTTGCCTATTGTAAATTATAAAAAAAGTAAATCCAGTTAAATATAATTGTAATATTATCAAAACTTTATCCTTATTTTCACTACCCCATTTTAAGCAATATCAATAAAAATTTTTGGAATAATTTTTTTTGTGCAACTTAGGTGGTAGTTGATAATTTAAACCTATCCTATCTTTGCATTATAATTTATTCTAATAAAGAAAATAAAATGACAACAAAAGAAAAAATCAGAAAAGGTATTGTAAAAATAGCTAATGAAAGTCAAGACATTAAAAATGATATTATCACATTTGTTGGAGATGAATTTAAAAAATCTATTTCGCTTAAAAACCAGACAGCTGAAACCATTAAAGAAATTACAAAAGACACTCTTGATGGTGTTTATGAAGGTCTTAATGAAGCGAAAGATAAGGGACAACAATATACTGATAGACTAACAGAAAAGGGTGTTAAAATAGAAGATGTGATGAAGAAATCATCTGAGGCTATGGTTAATGTTGCTAAGAAGAAAGGCGAAAATGCTTTAGCAGTAAGTAAACAATCTGCTGAAAAAGCAAAAGAGCTTTTTAATGATGCGGCAGATAGAGCTAAGCACTCAATAGATAATATTGAAGACAAAGCAAAAGAGCAAATGGAAACTACACTTAAAAATCTTAATGAAACCAAGAAAGAAACAAAAAACAAACTCGATGCAATAGGTGATGCATTAAAAGATTATGCTACCGAAAAAAAAGATGAAACTTCGGAAGCTATTTCAAATGCTTTGCATAAAACCGCTGACAAAAGTAAAGAGGCTGCAACAGACTTAATGAACTTAGCAAAAAGCCATTCAAAAAAATTAACAAGCCACTCACTTAGTAAAGTATCAGACTGGTTAAAAAATCTTTCAAATAAAGTAAATTCATAAATATTTTATCAACTTTTAAAAAAAAATCATGAAATTAAAAACAGTAAAAAAAATATCAACTTATTTGATATTATCTACGGTAGCATTCACTTTTACAATGTGTCAAAATACTGGAGAAGGTGCAAAAAAAGACTTAAATAATTTAAAAAATAAAACTGAAAAAGAAGCAAAAAGCATTGAAACTAAAACTACTGATTTAACTGAGTCAGCGAGTCAAGAAGCAAAAACAAATTATGCTTTGACCAATGCAAGAGTGGCTCTATTAAGATCCCAAATTGCACTTGAAATTGACAAGTCCAAACAAAATACAGAAGCAGAATTAGACAATGCCATTAAGTATCTTTCAGAAGCCAAATCAATAGCTGATGAGAAAACAAAAGCAGAAATTGATTTGCTGGAAACCAAAGTAAATACAGCTAAAAATAGTGTCGTACAGAAAAAGGACGATGCTTTAGATAATGTATCTACTGCTGTTGATGAGGCAAAGACTTTGTCTGAAAAATACAATGATGAGTTTCAGGCAATAAAAGAAAAAAACATTACTACAGCCAATAGAAAATATGCTGAACTTAGAGCAGAAGAAGCCCTTTTGAAGGCAAAAATAGCCGCTCAATCAGAAGAAACATTTGCTCAGGCAGAAGCTTATCTTGAAGAAGCAAATGAATGGTATATCCAGAGTAAAAAAAATGTTACTACCAAGATAAATCCGTACGTGGATAAACT
>Ga0256842_1002617_pt1 | contig 12701 bp, 10 predicted proteins | sample 4559240metaG_FD_185973 | JGI IMG/M metagenome (GOLD analysis project Ga0256842, IMG submission 185973) | Hydrothermal vent microbial communities from Guaymas Basin, Mexico - 4559-240 | ecosystem: Environmental > Aquatic > Marine > Hydrothermal vents | place: Mexico: Guaymas Basin | collected...
GATGAATCAGTGCACATGATATTAGAATTGGCGAGACCATTAGATCTACTGATTTTTAAAGAGATAGAAATTTTTAAATAGAGATGTTGTAAAAACAAGTAAATGGTGGACCCTCAGGGATTCGAACTGTGTCCGTATGATTTTCTTAAATTTCATTCAAATCCCATAAAACAGAGGTTTAGCCCAGAATATAGGGCTTTTAAAAAATAGTATTTGTTCAAAATCTGCCCTTTGGTTGGCATAACAAATAGCTAAAACAGAGTTAATCCATAGCTTAGAGCGTACAAATAAGCGTACAATTTCTAAGCTTAAAAGAGATGCTCTTATAGCACTAAATTATAGTAAACTCCTCTCCCTTTCCCTTGACTTTGCATCACTCCTTTTTGTACTAAATCAGATAAATCTCTACTTGCTGTTAGTGGTGTAGTCTTTGCGATGGAAGTGTATTTTTTAACTCTCATGCCACCCTCAAACTCTTCTGGTAAACATTCAAGCATCTTAAGAATAACTTTTTTTTGTCTCTCGTTGAGTTTTGTTTGACTGTGCCTATGCCAAAAAGTTGCTTTTGTTTTTACTGCTTCTATTTTTTGTAGTGTAATATCGATTGATTCTTCTAAAAGGTTTATAAACCATTGCATCCATAGCGATATATCTTGATTGGTTTTGACACATACTTTGTCAAGCACTTCATAATACTCTTTTCTTTTTTGATAGATAGTTGTTGATATAGAGTAAAAAGTTGCATTGGTAAGGGAAGCTTTAGCCAACACATAGTCTGTAATAGAGCGGGCAACTCTTCCATTACCATCATCAAAAGGGTGAATAACTACAAAATACAGATGAGCTATGGCAGCTTTATAGATGGGATTTAGGTCATCATCACTGTTTAACCATTTTAAAAATTCTTTCATTAGACTTTCTACATCTTTTGATGGTGGTGCTATGAAATGGATTTTTTCTTTGTTCCAAGCTCCTGAGACTATTTGCATCTCTTGTGCATCATCTCTGTATACACCTATAGTAATTTGCCTTAGTCCAGAGCTTCCATTTGCAAACAAAGCTCTATGCCAAGCTAAGAGTCTTTTTTCATCGAGTGAGTCTTTATTTGTTTTGGCATCAAGAAGTATCTCTATTAGTGCATCTGATTCTCTTGTATAACTATAGTCATCTTCTAAACCAAGTTTTAATATTTTGTTAATAGACGAACGGACAGATGAGCGTTGCAGTATCTCTCCCTCTATTGCAGAAGTAGCAAGTGCTTCGTTAAGCAATCTATCTAACTGCAAAGAGACCACATCATCATCTGAAATAAATTCTTCTACCATTGCAAGTTGCCCAAACTTATAGTAAAGAGTATCTAAGGGTATTTCATTGTATGTAAAATTTGGAAAGTCCTCACCCTCCCAAATCCATTTTTTTTCTTCTTGATATGTTTTCATAGGCTAATTATATCATTTTTTGATGTGATTTATCGATTTAATCGTTTCATTTGGGAATCCCCACAAAAAACAAGGCATATATAAGTAGAGAGAAAGTCTATCTTATACTTTCTCTACTTCATCTTGTTACTAATATCTTTTTAGTTGTTAGTAACAACTGCATAAGGAATACTCATGCAATCAATTATTTCAAACTTCAACCACCAGAGTTTTTATCATCTGATATTCAAACCAATCAATAACATCGATTATTATCCAAAAGGAGTTGCATAATGTCAACCAAAGAAATAATTTCCTTAGCTACTGTAATACTAACTGCAATAGCACAAACCCTCGCTTCTCAAAAGAAATAGTCCCTTAGCCCATAAGCTCTTAACAACACAAACTAAAATTTAAAAAGGATATACCCATGTCACATTTTCCACTAACTACTGAATACTTAATGCAACAAGCCCCAGCACTCTTTACACAAGAGCCACACAACGAAGCGAGTGATAAATATCACTTTGTATCAACTATAGATATTATCAATGAGATAAAATCTTTTGACTGGTACCCAACATCAGTACAACAGTCATCTGTTAAAGATGAGAACAAAGAGGGATACCAAAGACACTTAGTAAGATTTCGTCACTTTGATGATTTGCTCACCCCAAAAGAAAACGCAGTAGAACTACTACTCTTTAACTCCCATGACAGAACTACAGCTTTTTCTATATCTGTAGGTATTTTCAGATTTGTATGTGCCAACGGTCTTGTTATAGCTGATGATGTATTTGAGTCATATAAAATCAAACATATAGGAGATAGAGACAATGATGTGGCAACAGCTATAGCCAATATCACAAATTTCAAACCACAGCTAGAAAAAAAGATAGAGATATTTTCATCTATCACACTCTCTCAAAGGGAAAAAGAATCATTTGCAATCTCTTCAATCCCTTTGAGATTTGATAAACACCTACAGATAAACCATACAGACCTACTCATACCACATAGAGAAGAAGATGAAACAGATGACCTCTATACAGTTCTTAATGTGATTCAAGAAAATCTGCTAAGAGGTAATATCTCAGGTATCAACAAAGATACAGGTAGAAGATTTACAAGTAAAGAGCTTACTTCAATATCTCGTGATGGTGATGTAAACAAAGGGCTTTGGAGTATAGCAGAGAGAATAGCTTTTATCAAACAGCCAGATATTCAAATAGCAGCATAAGGAGAAACATTATGAAAATGACAAACTACAGATTACAAACAGAGATAGAAAATCTCAAATCAGATAAAACAGAGTGGTTTAAAAACTATGTCAGACAAGTTCTTGAATCAAACAAACCCTACCATGTAAAAGCTGATTATTTAGGTCTCAGTATAAAAGAGATTGACAATAAGATAGCCTATATAGCAGAAGACATCAAAGAGTTACAAACACTCAAAAAAAACCTGGCAAATGCAAAAACCACTGCACTTGAAGCTACGGCTACAGTTTTACAAGAGTATGGCATAGACAGACTTGATGGTACTTCAATCTCATCTATCACTATAACACCATCAAAGACAAAGCTAAAAGAGAGTTTTAAAATTATCAACCCAGATGCACTTATAAAACTTGGTTACTACAATGTAGTTGTAGATGAGCAGAGTGTAAAAGATGCTATGAGTACCTTAGAGGGTATGAATGAGATAGATGAGTTTGTGGAGGTTGGTGTTATCAAAGAGGAGATACCTGCTCGCATAAAAGTAAACTCTCGTCGTAACAGTACAAACAATCAGGCTACTGAGTTACTAAACTTGGTAGAGAATCAAGAAGCAGCATAAGGAGATAAGATTATGTTTAACGATAAACAAATACAGGTTCTCTCTTATGAACTTGACAGCAGTAGAATTAAGAGTCGCTCAAAAGGTAATATTTCTCTCTCATATTTGGAGGGGTTTGATATTATAGAGACAGCCAATAAGATATTTGGTTATGGTAACTGGGATTACACTATCTCTAAACTAGAGCAGGTGTCTCAAGAGATAAATCCAAACCAAAACCATGTTATCTGCTACAAAGCAATTATAAACATAGTGGTTCATGACCTGCAACACTCAAAACATATCTCAAGAGAGGATGTTGGGTTTGGAACAGGTATTGCAAAAACTTTGGCAGATGCTCATGAGAGTGGTGCAAAAGAAGCGGTAACAGATGCTATAAAAAGAGCTATGAGGAGCTTTGGAAATCAGTTTGGCAATTCACTCTATGATAAAAGCCGACAACACAAAAACCAATCTCAATACACTCAACCACAAACACAACAGTTACCACAACAGCAACAGTATCAACAACAACCAACAAACCAGCAAGTGCAAAACAACACCCCACAAGATTATGCTTCACTCTATAATCTAGGTCTTACCATTATGGAACAAGGGCAAAACCTTGTAGTAATTGGAGATGATATTTTTTCAAAAAAAGACAGTATAAAAGCCTGTGGTTTTAGATGGGATGGGTCTTCTAAGCTTTGGTACAAACCAATAGAACAACAAGCAGCATAAGGAGGTTATCATGCTAATAATATTGATTTTACATATGATAAACAGGTTTTTTAAAAAGGGTGTGTGATGAGTAGATTAATCCCACAAACACTACTAAGTGATATACCAGACCTGTATGAGACAGAGGGGAAGATAAACCCTCTGTGTCATATAAAACTCTTTACACCTGATTCTAATTGGACTTGGTATATTATAGAACTCTCAAAAGCTGATATAAATACATGTTATGGTTATGTTCAAGGATTAGAGCGTGAGCTTGGATATTTCACTTTAGAAGAGTTGGAGTCTATTCACGGTTCACTTGGTTTGGTGATAGAGCGAGATATGTTGTTTGAGCCTACACTGTTATCTGAGATTAGGAAGGGCGAAAAAACGGTAATGATTTAGAGATATATTTAGTTAGGCTGCCCGTTTGGGTGGCTTGGGTTCTTTTGTTTTTTTTAGGTTGCTATCTTTAGAGTAGCTATAGCCATTGACATCAGTACTATTAGAAAAAGTATTTCCTTTATTCCAAACATAGAAGCAGTTGCTTCTTTGATAGCTTGTTTTGAGTTATATTCTGATGTGACAGTAGATATCATAGCCGTAGCTTTAGCTGCATCTTTATCATTTTGCTCTATAATTATGGGTTCTCGAAATTTAGCCACATCTTTAAGTAATTCATCCACTTCATCTATTAGCTTCATTCTTGGATTTGGCATATTTGCAGTTCTTATAGCATCTTGAATCAGTTTTTTCTCTTTTTCAGTAAACATAAACCGCTCCAAAACTGCCTCTGCTGTTCCGTTTTTATAAAATTTTAGTTTTAATTCATCTTCTTTTGTCATATAGTTATTTACTCCACTCATCACTCAACACTTCTGCTTGTTTCATCACCATATCTATCGCTTCCATCTGCTCATCTGGTGGGTATTTGTATCGCCTTAATATGATACGAATCATATTTCTCATTTTCGCTCTGACACTTTCCCGTTTTTGCCAATCTACACTAATACTGTTTCTAAGTTTTTTCGTTAGCTCCAGAGCGATATTTTTTAACACTTCATCGCCCATCTCTCTCATAGCAGACTCATTTTCTGCTAAGGCATCATAAAAAGCCAACTCATCAAAACTTAGTCCCAGTTCTTCTCCGTGCTTATTTGCCTCAGCAAAATCTTTTGCCATTTGTATTAGCTCTTCTATAACTTTTGCTGTCTCTATGGCACGGTTATGATATTTGCTTAGTGTTGCTTGAAGTCTATCGCTAAATTTTTTCTCTTGAACGATATTGGTTCTACTTTTGGATTTTATCTCATCGTTAAGTAGCTTCTCTAGTAGTTCAACTGCTAGGTTTTTATGTTTCATATGGGCTACATCTTCTAAAAATTCATCTGAAAGTATCCCTATATTTGGTTTTTCTAAACCTACAAGTGAAAAAATATCTTCAACCCCTTCAGAGACAATGGCATTATCTATTATCTGTTTGATAGCTTTGTTTGGGTCATTTTTAGCTTTGGCAGTTCTTCCTACTTTTTGTATTACAGCTTTTACTGCTTGAAAAAATGCTACCTCCTCTTTGTAACTCTTTGCTTCATCCAAAGTTCCACACAGACTAAAAGCTTTTGTAAGAGCCAACACTTCATCCAAATACTGTTTTTTACCATCTTCAAGCGAAAGTATATGATTTGCAGCTGGAGCTAAAAGTTTATGTGCTTTAGTTTCAAACTCGCTATAATCAAACCCATGATACATATTACGAACAATATCGAGTCTTTTTAACATCTCAGCCAGTGCTTCAGCCGTATCTATAGTGCCTCTGCCTTTTCCACCTGCTCCAGTATAGGTTTTGAGTGCATGTTTTAACTCATTGGCTATGCCGATATAATCCACAACAAGCCCACCATTTTTTCCTTTAAATACACGATTTACCCTTGCTATTGCCTGCATGAGATTGTGTGACCTCATTGGTTTGTCTATATACATAGTGTGCATACTTGGAGCATCAAATCCTGTTAGCCACATATCTACAACTATAACAAGTTTTAATTCATCATTTTCATCTTTGATTCGCCTCTCAAAGAGTTTCTTTGTTTTTTTATTGTAGATGTGTTTTTGTAGTTTTTCATTATCGCTTGCAGAACCTGTCATGATAACTTTTATAGCACCTTTCATAGGGTCTTCATCATGCCAAGCGGGTCTTAGTTTTACTATGGCATCGTATAGTTCAACGGCAATCTGGCGACTCATAGCAACTATCATCCCTTTACCCTCAATAGTTGCTACCCTATCTTCAAAATATTCTACCAAATCACGAGCTACTTGTTCTATGCGAGGTTTAGCACCTACTAGTTTTTCCAATGCACTCCACTTGCTTTTAAACTTCTCAGCATCACTTAACTCTTCATCTTCGACAAGCTCACCCACCTCTGCATCTATCTCTTGTAACACTTCGGCATCTAAGTCCAACTTGGCAAGTCTGCTTTCATAAAAAATAGGCACAGTAGCACCATCAGCAACGGCATCTTCTATATCATACACAGAGATATAGTCTCCAAAAACAGCCCTTGTATCTTTATCTCCATTTTCTATAGGAGTTCCAGTAAAGCCGATAAATGTAGCATTTGGTAGGGCATCTCTTAGGTGTTTCGCATAACCATACTTATAAGTTCCTGTTTTTGAATCCAGCACAGCATCAAATCCATACTGACTACGATGGGCTTCATCTGTTATCACGACGATATTGTCTCTTTGGCTCAAAGTTGGAAAATTACTCTCTTCATTTTTAAGAGCAAACTTTTGTATGGTTGTAAATATAATCCCACCCGATGGTCTATTTTTTAGCACATTTCTCAAATCTTCTACACTCTCTACTTGTATAGGTTCTTGACCTAAAAGCATTTTTGAGGTTGAAAAAGTGCTAAAAAGTTGTCCGTCTAAGTCATTTCTATCTGTTACTATAACAACAGTAGGATTTTTCATCTTAGGTTCTTTGACAAGCTTGGTGGTAAGACATACCATAGTGATAGACTTACCACTTCCTTGAGTATGCCAAACAACACCACCTCTTTTTGTCTTGTTAAGAGATGCTTGTATGATAGAATCCACACCAGCCCTTACAGCATGAAACTGATGATACCCTGCTATCTTTTTGATGATATTTTTCCCATCATCCTCAAACAAAACAAAATTTTCTATATAGTCCAAAATGTGTTCTTTTTCAAAAAAACCTTTTATAAGAGTATCTAGCTCATACTCCAAAATCGGTTTATCACTTTCATCTTTGATGGTTCTCCACCTCATAAACCTCTCATCACTGGCACTTAGTGAACCAACACGAGCATTGATGCCATCGCTGATAACAAGAGCTTCATTGTAAACAAAAAGGTCTTCTATCTCATCTTTGTAGGTTTGTAGCTGATTGTAGGCTTTAAATATATCTGCATTTTCATCTGCTGGATTTTTCAACTCTATCACACAAACAGGGATACCATTTATAAACACTATCAAATCAGGTCTTCTGTTGCCTTTACTCCCTTTGATAGTAAATTGATTGACCACTAAAAAGTCGTTGTTGTCTATGTTATGAAAATCTATAAGCTTAACCACTTCCCCTTTTGTAGAGTCTTTTGTTTTTATATCTACTGATATACCGTGAAGCAGTTGTTTATGAAACTCTCGGTTGTTTTGGATAAGTGAGGTATGTTGTGGTTTTGAGATGATATGCAAAGCTTCATCTATGGCAGAAGTCGGTAAAGTGGGATTTAGTTTTGTAAGTGCTGATTTGACTCTCTCATGCAGTAACACCTCTTGATAGTTTTTTCTCTGTGGTTGCTCACTGTCTGGGCTGATGTCATAACCGTGCATATAGTCATACCCTAACTCTTTAAACCACTCTATAGCCAACTGTTCGACTTGGTCTTCATTTATCATATCTTATCTCCCAATACATAGTGAGTACTTCTTGCTTTGCCAACTTTTTTGATAAGTTCTTTCTCTACCATCTTTTTAAGCAATTCTCTTGTTCTGCTCTCTTTGATAGTTAATAATCCCTCTACGGTTTTTGACACAATAGAGCCATTTTCAAGCAAATACTCTAATATTTTTTTTTCTTGATAGGAACAATCCAACGGTATCCGACGGTTATTCGTCGGTATTGTAATAGTATCTGGAGTTACAACAACATCAACAAACCTCGCAGGTAATATAACCAAAAAATAGCTTCTATCTTCATCCGTCTCAAATATAGGTTCATCTGAACCGTTATTTCTCATAGCTCGTTTTATCTTTGGTATCCCTGTGCCTTTGCCCTCTGTAAGATGCAATTCTTTTAGAAAATCGCCTATACGACGGTTGAGATATTTTCTACTGATAATTCTCTCTTTTTTAAAATCACTAGGCATAATAGGTGGCATAGCCCCACCATGAGAGAGTATCTCTATCCTATCTTTTCGTATATTTACCTCTATAGGTTCTCTCTCCTCATAGTTTTTGTGATATACAGCATTGGCAAGAGCTTCCTCTATCGCTTGGAAAGGGTAGTTATAAAATCGTATAGCCTCTGCTTGACCTTCTACTTTTTGCACATGTTCTTCTATTACCAATGTTTTTATGAGTGAGAGAGCTTGTCTTAGTTGTTGATGGATAGCTCCACGAAATACTTTTTCTGTAAAATTATCGCCTATATCATCATGGTATATATTTACCTCTATGCGAGTATATGGAAAAAACTTTTCTGGTGTTTCACAGAAAAAAAGCAAACCGACATTGACAGGTAACAGATACTCTTTTGCTCCTCTTGCTATTTGCATAGAGCGAACTAATTCCTCAAAAGGCATATCTACGGCACTATTGAATAAGTCACTTTTAACATCTTGTAAAAACATACGAATTTCAGCCATTGAAAAATCATCTATAGTTGCTTGATAGTTTACTCTATCGTCAAATGGTATCTTTGCTGCTAACTGTAAAAGTTGTTGCTCTTCTTGGGTGTTGGCTTTGGCAGTAGAAGATAAACGGCGAACATAGTAAAGCATCTCAGCATTTCTTGCTAGTGTTTTTGGTGCTTTATACGGTCTGTTTTCACCGCCTGGCACCCATACAACCAAGATATGTTTGCCATCTATCTCATAAGGTTCAACAACAGGAAAGTAAGTTGGTTGCAGTCTATGGCATATCTCATGAAGTTTCTTTTGGATATTATCTAACTCCCTAACATCTAAACCTTTTGGAGGAAGCAAAGCTCTACCGTTTTCTTCTGCTACTCCTATCATGAGATACCCACCACCCCAGTTGTTTATATCATTAGCAAAAGCACAAATAGTATGTAAAATAATCTCAGGATTCCAACCCTCTTTAAACTCTATTCTCTCCCATTCTACAGTTGAGCCGTTTATAAGTTCGTTTATGTTTATTGGTAGTGGCACTAATCATCCTTTGTAGAAGTATAAGCTTGTCTTGGGTCATTTGGTGTTTGAGGAAATGCTCTTAGTAGCTCTTTACTTGCAACCATAGGATTTAAAACATCTTTTCGAAGATAATCTTTATTTTTTCCTAATAATTCAACCAATAAATTTAAAGATAAATATTTATCTTTACATAATTCTTTTACAATATTTATTAATTCATCTTTAGGAAATCTTTTTGACTCAACTATCGGAGCTGTCATAGTTTCAAGTTCTGTTTTCAGTTGTTCACCTAATTGATCAATATTATCATACAAAGGAAATTTCAGTCTATCAGATATATAACCCCCAGAGCTAACCCCCATACCCCCAGAGCTAACCCCCAAAGCTACAGTTTCATTTCCAAAAACATCATTAGGAGTGATAAGTTTTTGATTTGGTAGAAAATATACTGTTCCTTGTCCATAGCCATTTGATGCTAATAATCCATCATCTACTAGCTTATGCAAAGTTTGAGATAAATCATAATTATGTTCTCCACTAACCTCTTTAAGTCTTGCATGCGTTACTGTTTGTTCACTTAAAGCTATTGATAATATAAGTCTTTGTGTATTATCCAACATATCTAATTTTGTACCAAATATAGTTTTAAGTTCTTCCAAAATATCAGAAGGTATTAAATCAACCATTCTAAGTTCAAGCAAAGTTTGATCATAAGGTTTTAATTTTTCATGTAAATAAGGTGGTCTCCAGTGTTTTTCATCCCACCATTTAAAGATATTTGGTATCCCTGAACCTGCTCTTTCACCTAATCCTATAAAATGAAACATTTGGTGAAGTTTATCATTTCTACAATCATGTTCATACCCACTTATAGCTTGTTCAACAGAAACTCGCATAAGTCCAGGATTTCTAAAACCAAACATATCAGGTCGTTTAACTACCAAAACTGAAGCTTTACCGCTATAATCAGCATGAACAATAGTATTCACAAGTGCCTCTCTTAGTGCATCATGAATTGGCGTTTGGTCTTGTCTTTTATCTCCATCTAGTTTAAAGGGTACTTTTAAGTCGATAGTTAGTTTTTTGATAACTATATGATAAAAATCAAATAAATTTCCAGACCAACTACCATCTATAGTAACTCTATCTACCCATCTAGCCTCTGTTTTTGCTTCTGGTCTTTCTTGATAATCTAGCATATAACTAGGAAATATTTCTTGTATGCTTATAAGTTTGCCAAACATAAGAAGCCCAGCAACAGTTAGTCCCTCTTGATTTGTTTGTCTATCCCTTTTCCATCCACCAATACTTCTTAAAAACTCTATATCATCATATCTGTTTCTTTCATTTGTAGGATTTATATTTGCATAAATTTGTCTATAACCTCTTAAACTATCTATAGATATATCTTCCATATTATAATTATTTAGCAGTTTATCATCTCTACTACTTTCTATCTGTTCAGAAAGCATCCGTTTTATAGTATCTTTACTACATAACACATCAGAGCTATGCAATCTTTGGTAAGTTCCCTCTAGTGGATTTGAGGTTCGATATATTGGCTTATCTTCCCTTGAAGCTCTTGGTACATATATTTGGATGATATCTTTATCCTCGATAGTGATGATTTGCACATCTTTCTCTTTGATTATATTTTTACTGATAGTTTGTCTGTTTTCAAGTGAAGTCCAAAACTCATCTAAAACTTTTTGAGTATTTTCTATGCCATATATCTCAAAATTATGATCCTTTGTCTCTTTTACTCCAAGCAAGATTGTCCCACCATTTGTGTTGGCAAAGGCACTGTAAGTCTCCCATATAGTCTTACCAGGAAGTCCACCTTTACCATTTTTTCCAATAGCAAGTTTGCATTCAAGCTCTACATCTTCACTTAAAAGTTTTATATCTTCTACTGTTTTTAGTTCCATCTATACCTCAACCTCACCACTTAAAAGTTTTGGTAGTAGTGTATCTCGTGTTTTTTGGAGAGTTTGGATTTCTTGTTCATTATTTTTTATTTGTAAGAATAGTGGCTCAATTAATAAATTATACTTAACTATAATTTTATCATCAAAAATAGTGTTCATTGATTTTAAAGTTCTTTGATTAACAGAACCAAATACTGTACCCTCAGTATTGTAGCTATCAAAAAATTTACGAAGATTTTTTATTACAAAATAGCTATAACCAACAGCATTACTCTTATGTTTTAAAGAAGCCAATCCTCTACCGATACAACATTCTTGTATAGCAATATTAATATCCCCTACTGGAGCACGAACACTTAATAAAATATCATCTTCATTTGCTAATCTTTTTGGTTCGGTTGTATATACTCTTTCATTAGGATAATATCTTCCAAAATCTCTTCTTCCTTGAAAAAATATAGTTCCATCATTATTTTCATTATACGATGTTCCTGATGGAGACTGTCCCATTACTATATTGAACTCATTTTCAAGAGTAGAAACACTCCACCCCTTAGGTATCATCCCCAACTCACTATCTTCAAACTCACTAGGAAATAGTTCTAGTATCTCTTTTGATATACCTAACTCTTTTGCTACGGCTTCTAACTCTTCCTCACTACTGCATTTTGCTTTTGCCTTTACTGGGTCAAAATCCACAAACCACGATTTAAACAAAGCCTGAGTCATCTGCTCTAATGTTTGGTTCATCTTATGGTTTAGTTCTATTTTATCATCTAGGGTTGAGAGGATATGGGCTATTTTTTTTTGGGTTGGAAGTGGTGGTAATTGAAATTCATAATTCATTATCGCACTTTTATCCCCTCTTGGCATTTTAGTACCTTTTGCTGTAGTTACGGTATGTTGAATAAAAGCCTCATTTGAGAGTATATAATATAAATACTGATTGCTTAAAACATTATCATCTTTAGGTCTGAATACTAATACATCATTAGATACACCACCGTCAAATTTAGCAAACCAAATTTTTCTAAAATATGTTCTAATATTTGAAAATAATACATCACCAACTTGAAATGAGTTAGTTTTTGGTGTTGTTGGTAATGATGAAGCTAAAATTATTCCTCCTTTATCTGGAAGCATATTTTCAGTAGAAATATATTTTTCTAAACCTATATCTTTAGTATTAATCTTTACAGAAATATAAGAAACTACATCAGCTAATTTACACTTCATACCCAAGCCTTGCTAAGTTTTTCTTTATCTCACTTTCAAGTCTGTGAGATTCTAGGTAAATCCGATGAAAAATAAAACAAACCTTAAAATCAATATTTTAATTCAAATAATTCAGCACTAAAATCATCACGATAATGACAAGCTCGTTTAATATCTGCCATTATAGTTTTACCAGT
>Ga0256842_1002618_pt1 | contig 12698 bp, 12 predicted proteins | sample 4559240metaG_FD_185973 | JGI IMG/M metagenome (GOLD analysis project Ga0256842, IMG submission 185973) | Hydrothermal vent microbial communities from Guaymas Basin, Mexico - 4559-240 | ecosystem: Environmental > Aquatic > Marine > Hydrothermal vents | place: Mexico: Guaymas Basin | collected...
TAAATGAGCCAGAAGTTTTTGAGATGGCTGAGAAAAATAAGACTACTAGAAGTTACGCAGCGGTTGAGTTAGCCATAGAGAAGTTCAAAGATGAGCCAATGGTTCTAGCGTGCGGAAATGCTCCAACTTTTATATATGCAGCGATAAATACACTTATAAGACTAGATATAAATCTTGATAATGTAATCCTTTTACTTTTCCCTGTTGGTTTTGTAAATGTAGTTGAGTCAAAAGAGTATGGACGAGCATTTATGGAACACTTTGGAGTGGAGGGTGTGATACTTGAGGGTCGTTACGGTGCTTCAACTATGGTTGTAGCTTCACTTCACGCTTCTTACAGACTTATACGAGATTTTGACACTGAGTTTGGAAAGTATAATGGTAAGTAAAACTGTTGGCTCAAATCCAGTAAAAAAAGGTGAAGTTCGCCTAAATGAGATGGGAAACCAAGTAGTAGAGGGATTTACATGTAAGCCAGTTGACTATGATGCCTCTCGTCCTATTATGCACTACAAATCTTTACTTATGATTTGTGATGATGAGAGATGTGGTAAGGCTGGTGGAGATGAAAAAGCTGAAAACTTACGAAATATTTTAAAAGATATGGGACTAAACCAAGGTAAAAACCGAATCAAAATCAGTCGAACGGGCTGTTATGGTGCGTGTAGATTTCGTCAAGTTTGCCAAGTTACAGAAAACACTCAAGTAAATGGAAATCCTAAAAACAATGCTATTTGGCTAAAGCAAACTCACAACTTTTCAGATGATGAGTGGCGAGAGATATTTACAATGCTAAGTGAAGATAAAATCCTACTTGAAGAGTTAGATGATGAAAAATTTATACCTATGAAAGTGTACGAATAAGAGAGTATGGAAAAAGGGTTAAAGTCAGGCTACACAACAGGCACACATGCTACCGCTGTACTGGTAGCTGCACTTTATGAATACTACGAAGATGAGGTAGTTAAAAACTTAGAAGTTCATCTACCAAAAGATAATATTGCACTTATAGATGTAAAGCGAATCTCTAAACTTTTTTACTCAAGTATAAAGACAGATAATGACGACTTAGATGTTACAAAAGGGTGTGAGATAACACTAGAACTTTTTAAACAAAAACCACAAAATCTAAAAGAGCAGAACCCATCACTTTTAGAGATAAATAAAACAAAAATTTATGTATATGGTGGTGATGGAGTAGGGATAGTTACAAGGGCAGGACTAAAAATTAAGCCATCTTTTCCTGCAATAAATCCAACACCATTAGAGATGATGACTTTAAACTCTCTACATGTAGTGGATGAGAGTAAAGATATTTTTCATGCTGTATTTTGTGTAAAAGATGGGCAAGAGATAGCTAAACAAACTGCAAATGAAAAGGTTGGAGTCCTTGGGGGCATTAGCATACTTGGTACTCGTGGGATTGTGAAACCCATCTCGGCTGATGCATATCTGGACTCAATAGAAGCAGAAGTAAGCGTTGCAAATGCTAGTGGCACAGAGGAGATAGTTTTCACACTTGGAAATACTGCACACGATTATGCAAATGTAAACTATGATGAGGTGCAGGTTGTAGAGGTTGGAAACTTTATTTATGATGGTGCTTCGAGGCTTAAAAATACTAGCTTTAAAAAAATGATTTTCATCTCAAGTGTAGCTAAGATGTGTAAAATCGCTCAAGAGTGTAAAAATACTCATAACCGTTTTGGTGGGATTGATTTTGATGAGGTAAAATCATGGCTCAAAGAGGAACTTGGGGTTGATTTAGGTACAAAAGAGTACTTGACACTAAAAGCAGTCTTGCAAACTCTTAATGATGAAAAAACAAAAGAGTTTTCATCTTTTTTAGGGCTCAAGGCTGGTGAGAGTTTCAAAAAATGGTTTAAAGAGTTAGATATAAAGATAAAAAATATAGATATAATCACACTAAATGGTGCTGATAAAGTAAAAAGGGAATTAAAATGGTAACAATCGCAGGAAGTGGTATGGGCGGATACAATTTTAACAATATTAATTTAGATTTTTCAAACTATGAGATGATTTTTTGCGATAAAAACTACGAAAGTGATTTGCCAAATGTAACAAAAGGAAGTTTTAAAGTTGTAAAAGAGGAGATTTTAAAAAACTTAGACAAAGAGATACTCTATATTGTTTCAGGCTCTCCAATATTTTTCTCTGGTGCTATTTTGATTATCTCAGCACTAAAAAAACAAAATATAAAATACAAAGTTGTCGATAACACTTCATCACTAAACTATATGTTAGCTAACGAGGGTGTTAGTCTTGTAAAGACAGGTATAGTTACTCTTCACGGAAAAACTAACATAGATTTAGAAAACTTTTTAGTAAAAGATTATACTTTTGTTATTTGTGATGAAAATACACCAGCACTTATCAAGGAGGCTACAAAGTTTTTAAATGATGATGATTTTAGTATAACTTTGGGTGAGCAGTTTGGTTATGAAAATGAGAAGTTTTCAAACCCAACGCTAGATGAGATGCTACAAAATACACCAAAAATGCCTTTTTGTCTTTTACTAAAAAAGAACTATAAAACTCTGCCAAATATCTCTAGTGAAGATAGTATCGAGCATGAAAATGGGATGATTACTAAAACTTACAAACGCCATATCAGTCTACAAAACCTTGACTTACAGCCAAATATGTTGATGTGGGATGTTGGAGCTGGAAGTGGGAGCGTAAGCATAGATGGTTTTAAACGCTACAAGGTAAAAACTATTATGTTTGAGAAAAATACTAAACGCGCAGAGATGATAAAAAACTCCCTTAAAAAACATAAAATTATAAACACCACGCTACATGTAGGCGAAGCTAGTGAACTTTACAAACAAGAGACATCCACACCGCAGAGAATCTTTGTTGGTGGTGGTGGAGACAAGGTTATATCTGAACTTGATTATCTTTATGAAAGATTAGCTGATGACGGCTTGATGGTTGCAAACTTTGTAACCTTGCAACACCTAACAACCGCCATAAATACCCTTAAAAATGCTAACATAAAGTTTGATGTAAAAAGTGTTAGCCTAACAACTTATAAGATGAGTCTGCTTATGCCAGAACCTGAGCGTGTAATGCACCAGATAATTGTGAGAAAATAAAATATTGACAATATATCTTTTTAGATATATAATTAGATATAAAGGATTTTTTGATGGCAACTGTGAAAAAATTAATATCACTTGATGAATCGTTAGCAACTGAGCTAGAAAATGTAGCAAAATCACTTAAAAAATCTCAAAAAGAGATTATTGAGAGTGCTTTGGACTTTTACTTTGACTATACGGATGGAATTGTTGCAGATAGTGTGTCTAAAGATATAGAATCTGGGAAAATGAAAGTTTATGATAGTGAAGATGTTTACAAAGAGTTAGGTATAGATATTTGAAAATAAAGTATTCGGAGAAATCTGTTAAAGATTTAAAGAAATTTACTCAACCAGACAGAACTCTTATTGTAAAAAAACTTCACTATCTTAGTGATAATTTTGAAGTTCTTAAAGAATCAAAAAAAGTAACCCAACTAAAAGGCTGTGAGTTTGATAAGCAATACAGATTTGTTATAGCAAAAAAAATTAGAGTGCTGTTTCGTATAGTAGATGATGAGATTATTTTACTTGTTCTTCGTGTTGGACAGCGTAAAAGTATTTACGGAAATTAAACATGAATATTGAAAAGTTATTTCAAAACCTAAATCGTCATAGAGAATTAATTTTTTATCTATTTGAACATAGAGATAGAGTTATTTATAGTGTTGAAATTGAGGAATATTGTAGTGATTCTACTTTAGATATTTTAGAAAGTTTTGAGTTAATAGAATTAAGTGATGATAAGATTTTTTTAGATTTAAGAGTTGTAAACTTTTTAGAAGAGTATATTGATGGTGATGATACGATTGAAATTTCTGGTATTTTTGAAAAAATTGATGGGATTAAACATAAGTTAGAGATTTTACAAGAGCATAAAACAAAACATCAAGAGATAATTCCAAAGATACGAAGAGAATTAAAAAAGATAGATGCAACACTGTTTGGAAATCTTGATAAACTCCGAGTACATATAGATAGAGTTTATAAAAGTATAGATACATTTAGCCTTAAACTTAAAGAGTTAGAGTACTACAAAAGTCGTTTAAAAGAGTATGAAAATGCACTCAATGGTTTTGATACATTTATAAGATTGCATTCCCCTATGATGAAAAGTTATTATAATAGTGAATTAAATATTCTTCTTGAAAGTATCTATAAAAATAAAATCTTACTTAGTAAAAGCCTTATTCCACTTACTCAAGATGTTATAGAGTATATTAATCAAGCACAAAAACAAAATATTTTTATAGAAAAAATCATAAATCTTAAAGAGCTAAAAGATAGTTATGAGTTGAAAAATAGAAGTGACATAGTTCAAAAAGCTGAATCTTTTGACTTAATGCAAGAGAGTGTTCGTATAGGCTCAAAACTTCATAGGGAGATATTACATTCAGAGTCTTTTTATCCTACGCTTCATAAAATTTCAAATAAAGCAAAGTTAAAATCTCATAAAGCAGATAAAATAGAATTTTGTGAAAAAACAAAAGTACAAGAATTTCTAAGTGTAGCGGAGATACATTTAGCTTTTAGTTCTTCAAAAAGTTCACTAATAGAATTTTTACTTGATTACAACAAACTTAAGCAAAAAGATATAAGTGAAGTTAGTACTATTTATTGTAAAATGGTTTTAATGTATGAAGATGAGTATAAGATTTCTCCAAATCTCTTTAAATATAAAGAACAGAAATTTGCAAAGGTTTATTATGACAATAGATTTAGATAAACAAAAAGTTAGTAAGATATTTTATCATCTAAAAGAGGGTAAATTCTTATCACAAAATTCTCCAAGTAAAATTGAAAAAAACTTATTTGAATACCTTTATAGACATAGAGAAATTTTGAGTGAATACTTCAGCTATATAAGTATAGAGTTGTCAGTTGGTAATGGATACGCTTATTTTAGTTCCTATGATAATAAAGAAAAAAAGTTAGAACAGATTTATGAACTTATAGATTATTTGAATTTTTTCTATAATTATTCTCCCATGTTTGATGTAGGATTTCATTTTTTACTTTCAGATATAGAGGAAAAAATTAAAGATAATATGACCTTAGATTTAAAACTTAAAAAGATTAAAACTATATCTGGTGATACACGACGCTCAAAGATACTATCTCTCATAAATAAGTTAGAAAGGCGTGGTTTTATTGCTATTGATGATGAGTATTTACAAAGTTATATAGTTTTAAATAGTTATGAGTATCTTCTTGCATTTTTTAATGCTATTGAGATAAAGGAGTAGTAAGATGGACTCTTTAATTAAAATGGCACTTATAAAATCTGCAAAGTATGATTATGCTGAAGTAGAGTTAGATAAAAATAATCTTTTTATAGGCGCAAATGGCGCAGGAAAAACTACACTTCTTCGTGCAATACTTTACTTTTATACAGCAAATGCTAAAGCATTAGGAATCAATAGTGCAAAAAAGATATCATTTTTAGATTATTATTTTCCTTTTGAAGAATCTTATTTAGTATATATTTATAAAAAAGATGAAAAATATGTACTTGTAACACTTTACAAAAGTACAACTGTAAAGTTTAGGTTTTGTTTGCTAAATACTCTGCCAAATATACAAGAGTTATATGTTGAAAATAATAAGGCGATAGAACATACTCAACTGTGGTTAAAATTAAGGGAATTAGGAGTTTTAAGTAAAACTTTAAATGCTAGAGAGTATAGAGAGACTCTTTATGCAAAACAGAGTAAGCTAAAACATTATTCACTTTTTGAAGCTAAAGAGTATGATGGTTTTATTAAAACATTATCAAATATTTTTATAAACAATAAAGTTGATTCTCATGCTATAAAAAAAGTAATAGTCTCTTCTTTAAATGTTGAAAAAGAGATAGATATTGAACAAATTAAACGCCAATTAAATGGATTTAATACAACTTATGAAGATATTCAAGCTTACGATAAAAATATAAAGTCTATTGAAAAGCTTACAAATTATTTAGATAGTTTTGAGCATATAAATAAGCAACTTCAAGAGAATTTATCAACACTTCACTCATCTAAAGAACATAACTATATAAAGATAGTGGACTTTAAAGAGCAAAATGTGGAGTACTCTAAAAGCATAAAAGAGTTAAAATTTAAGCTAAATAAAGAACAAGAACTATTTGCAAAAAGAGCTAATACTTTAGTGGAACAAATAGGTGCAATAAAAAGTAAAATAAAACTTACAAAAGAGAAAATAGCATACTACAAAGAGCATAATATAGATGAGAAAGTGAGAGAGTATAAAAATATTCAAAATTTACAGAATGAATTAAAACTTATAATTTCTCAAAAAGAATTTTTAACTAAGGAGTATGAAGAGTTATCTTTTGCACATAAAAATAGACTTCAAAGTATTCAAAATAACTTTAATGAAGGATTAAATAAACTTGAAAAAGAACAAAGTAATTTTATAATTAAAAATACACAAAAGAGTTCAAAGCTAAAAGATGAACAAAGAGATTCTTTTAAAGAGATAGAAGATGAGTTTTCAAGTGAAGAAAAAAATCTTTTGGCAAAGCGAAGTAATATAGAACTTTTACTACAAGAGGAAAAAACTACTTATAAGTACTTTCAAAAAGAGCAGTTTTTATTTGAAGATGAGAAAAAAATAGAAAACTTAGAACTCTCCCAGCGAGCACTCACTCTTGAACTAACACAAACAAAACATAAACTAGATATTAAAAATCAGGAGTTAGAAAAAGAGGAATCTGAAGCACAAAGAGATGAAGTGCATTTGCTTGAAAAAGAACAAGTTAGATTGGATAAGTTAGATAAAAAACTACAAGAGATTAAAAATCTAATATCTCCTAAAAAAGGAACACTTCTTCATAATATTTATAATAGAGAGTTAAATCTTGATAAATATATATACTTTGTAAAAGATGAATTTCTTCATTCTGAAGTAGACATTACTTTTACATCAGCATCTATGAAGCTTTTTGAATTAGATATATCAAGTGAAAATATACCAAAAAGTGAACTTCAAAGTACTTTAGTATCTTTAAAAAAAGAGAAAAAAGCACTTAAAGAGTCATCATCTTTAGAGCTTCAAAAACTTCAAAAAAATTTTAAAAATATACAAAATAGTATTTATAGACAAAAGCGTCTTTTAAATGAGCAGATAAAAGATATACAAAAAGAGTTAGATACCTTACAAACAAAGTTAATACAAATCCGTGATAATAAACGAATAGCATTTGATAAATTTGAAGAGTATAAAAGTAAAAAAGAGGAATCTTTAAAAGAGAGTATTCAAAATATACAAAATCAAAAAATATATATAAATAAAAAATTAGAAGAGTTAGTTGCTGATAAAAATAAGAAATTAAGTACTAAAAAAGCAAGTTATACAAAACTTTTTCATAGTTTAGAAAAAGAAGCAGAAGTGTTTTTAAAAGAGATTATAAGAACTAAACAAACACTTTCTTTAAATAAAGACAAGAGTATAAAAGAGCAAGAAAAGCTTTATGAAAAAAGTTTAAAAGAAAAAAATATTGATGTTGTTGAACTTCAAAATCTTACAAAAAAAGAGATATTACTAAATAAAGAGATTGAAAAAATCACCTCTTATTTTGCCATTATAAGTACATATAACAAAGATAAAGAAGAATATATAGATAAGTTCAGAGAGAGTGAACATACTCTTAAAGAGTACCAGCTTAAGAAAGATAAACTAGAGCTTTCCTTTAAAGAAGATGAAGCTAAATTTATTGATAGATTAGACTCTTTAAATCTAAAATATAATGATAATATTAAAAGTATTGATAGACTCCAAGAGGAGATACGAAGAGTAATAAGTTTTGAAGATAGTGCGAGTATGAGAGAGTGTAGAAATCTTGGTTTAGTGTATGAAAAAAACACGAATCTTGCTAACATCAATGAACTTTTAGATAGTATAAACAATCTTCTTATTTTGTATAGAGAAAATGAAAAAACGATAACTAGTATTGTTGGAAAACTTAGTAATATTTTTGATACATCATTAAATATTAAACACTCTATTAACCCTTTAAAAAGTGCATACACCCTTCAAGAATTTCATCTTGATAAAAAGATAGAGTATTATAAAGAGTTACAAGTTACTATGCTAAATCAAATTATAAAAAGTAGTATAGAAGAGTATGATAATCTAATGCATCATAGTTCGCAGATAGATTCTTTAGTGAAAAAAATCACAAAACTATTTAGAGAGATACAAATAGGGGTGATTCAAGAACTTTCTTTGCGATACTCTCGAACGAACAATAGAGTTATAGAGCGTTTAAGTCGTGTAAAAGAGTTAAATAACCAAAATCCAAATGGTTATGGTATTAGCCTTTTTAATGATGGAAGCAACTCAAAAGAGATGATAAAACTACTTAAAAGTCTTCGTGATACTATAGAGTTAGAGAGTGTAGGAAGTATAGATTTGGAAGATAGTTTTGTTTTAGAGTTTAGAGTAGTAGAAAATGGAAATGATAGTCGCTACCAAACTACACTTGATAACATTGGTTCAAATGGTACTGATGTTTTAGTAAAAAGTATGATTTATATTGCTATGCTTCATATATTTAAAAGTAAAACAACCGCAAAAGAGTTAGCTATAAATGTTATACTCGATGAGATAGGGATACTTTCGCAAAGGTACTTAAAAGAGCTTATAGAATTTGCAAATCGTTATAATATTTACTTTATAAATGGTGCACCAGATGAGAAACTTATAGGTACATACAAAAGAGTATCGCTTATATCAAATATAAATAATAAATCAGTAGTCCAAGAGTTAATTTCTAAATGAGATATATAAAAACACTTCTAAAATTAAAAGAACAAAGAATTCTTAACTACTCAAATGTTCCTAAAAAACTTCTCCAAGAGTTGCTAGATGAAGAGTTAGTAAAAATACAAAGTAGTTCTGCATCTAGGCGTAAAGTTAGTGTTACTCTAGCATTTGATAGTTACTATAAGAATTTAGAAAAGATAGAACTTGCACAAACAAGAGCAGCTCTTATAGAAGCTAAAACAGATACAAAGAAGAAAAAAGTATCTCCTCAGGATGGTCTTTATCTATGCGGAAATATTTTTATAAACGGGATTGACTTAAATCTTTTTGATGAAAGTTCATTATTTATTAAAAATATTCCAAAGATAGAAAAAGATGTTCTTGTAATTGGTGTTGAAAATTTTGAAAATCTTATATACGCCAAGAAACAATTTTATCTCTTTAGAGAGAGAAAAATTATATTTGTTTTTAGAAATAAAAAGATGTTGGAATTTTTAGAATCTTTAGAAAATAAAATTATCTATTTTGGAGATTTTGATTTAGCAGGAATTTTTATATATGAAAATGAGATACTAAAAAGAGCTAAAAAGGCAGAATTCTTTTTACCAAAAAATTTAGAATATTATATAGAAGAATATGGTTCAAAAGAGCTTTTTGAAAAACAGATAAATAAGTATAAAAATCTAAAAGTAAAAGATGAAAAATTACAAGCTTTAATAAACTTTATAAATGAAAAGCAAAAAGTTTTAGAACAAGAATTTTTTATAAAGGAGATAGATAATGATTAAGTTTGTAGGTGCTGGTCCTGGGGATCCTGAACTTATCACAGTAAAGGGGATGAAAGCTCTGCAAGAAGCAGAGGTAGTTCTTTATACTGGTAGTTTAGTTCCAAAAGAGCTTTTAACTTGGTGTAGTTCTGAGTGTATAGTTGAAAATTCGGCTGATATGAGTTATGAAGATATATTTGGTTTTATCAAAAAATATGCCTATAAAAAGTTTGTAAGACTTCATACTGGGGATAGTTCACTTTTCTCAACTACTGCTGCGCAAGTTGAGTTTTTAAGAGAAAATAACATTGACTTTGAGGTGATACCTGGTGTTACTGCTGCTTTTGGGGCTGCGGCTTCGGTTGGTGTTGAGTATACTATCCCTGGAGTTTCACAAACTCTTATCATTTCACGAGTAGAGGGTCGTACACCAAATCCTGAAAAGTTAGAGCAACTACTTTCAAACAAAAATAGCTCTTTTGCTTTTTACTTATCTATAAAACTGATAGAGAAGCTAAAAAATACAGCTTATAAACTTGGTTATCTTAAGTCAACCCCATGTTGGGTAATTGAACGCGCTACTTGGGCTGATGAAAAGATTTATAAGGGTAATATTTCAGATATACAAGAAAAAGTAAGTCATATCAAGGGTGTAGCACTCATCATGTTTGGTGAGTTTTTAAACCAAGAGGCAAAAGTGGAGTCCCATTTGTATGCAAAAGAGTATAAAAAAGAGGGTGTAAACTCCTCAAAATCATTATAAGAGAATATATGAAAATAGCTATAGCTACTATAAATAACCCATCTTTAGAATCAGCAAAAAAATTACTGCCAGTTTTAAAAGACCATGATTGTACAGTTTTTAATAAGGCACAAGATGGTGATGGATTTGTTAAATTTGATAAGGTTGATGATATTTTGCCAACAACTTGGGCTGAGTATGACGCTATCATCTTCATCATGGCAACTGGTGCAGTTATAAGAAAAATCGCACCACATCTAAAAGATAAGGCAACTGACCCTGCGGTATTAATCATGACACTTGATTTAAAGAGAATTATACCTTTAGTCTCAGGACATTTGGGTGGTGCAAATGAACTTGCAGATGATATAAGCTCATCTATAAAAGAGTGTGTAAATTTTGTAACAACAGCATCAGATCAGATAAAAGTCTTAGCTTTTGATATGTTTGCAAAAAAGATGAATTATGGGATAAGTAACTTAAAATCACTTGCAGAAGTAGCTAACTCAATCATTAACAAACAAATAGTTCAAGTTGTTAGTTATCCATCTGTTATAGAAAAATTAAAAAGTTTTGAGGGCTATAAAGATGGTAGTATAGTGTTTTTTAACCCTGATAATTTAGAAGATTTTGATAACAATATACCAACTGTATATATCTTACCTCAAAAGTTAGCTAACAACTCCTTGCAACTTCATCCAAAAAACATAACTCTTGGACTTGGAATGAACAGAGATACTCCAGCTAAAGAGATAAAACTAGCAGTACAAAGATTTTGTTTTGAACACTCTATAAACTTAGAAGATGTAACAAATTGTGCTAGCTTTGAAGCAAAAGCAGATGAAGTTGGATTGCTAGAGTTTGCAAAAGATGCAAACAAAGAGTTGAAGTTTTTTAATAAAGATGAGATAAATGCACTAAAGCAAAACTTCTCACCATCACAAGCGACAAAGTTTTTTAACATCAAAGGGGTAGCTGAACCAGCTTCACTACTAGCGAGTGAGAATAAAACACTATTTTTAAGTAAAAGAATTTATGGAGCTGTAACTGTTGCAGCTTCTTTTTAAAGGGTTATTATGGGAAAATTAACATTAGTTTCAACTGGTGCGGGTGGTAGTAGATACTTAACAAACGAAGCGATAGACGCGATAAATTCAGCTGATTTGATAGTTGCATATACAAAGTATGCAAAAGATTTGCCAGAGCTTTTAGGAGATAAAGAAGTTTTTACTACACCTATGACTAAAGAGATTGAGCGTGTATCTTACGCGGTTGAAGAAGCTAAAGGTGGTCGCACAGTTGCACTTCTCTCAAATGGCGATGCAAATGTTTATGCAATGGGTAGTTTAGTTGTTGAGCTTATAGATGTAAATGATTATTGGGGAGATATTGAGTATATATCACTTCCTGGTATCTCATCTGTTTTAGCACTAGCTAGTGAAGTTGGCGCACCACTTAGTCAAGATTTTTGTCTTATTTCACTCTCAGACAGACTAACTGACGCAGAGCTAATCCAAAAAAGAATCAAACTTTCACTAGAGTGTGATTTTGTTATCGCCATTTACAACCCAAAAAGTAGAAGTAGACTTAACCCATATATAGGAATGCTTGAAAAACTAAAAAGTGTTGAAGATGAAAGAGTTATCGTAATTGCTAGAGATTTAGGAAGAGAAGAACAAACCATAAAGATAACAACTGCTAAAGAGTTGATAGAAGCAGGGGTAGAAAATAAAGAGGTAAATATGTCAACAACTTTACTTATAGGAAACTCAACTACAACTCTCACAAAAGATGGAAGAGTTTTAACTCCTCGTGGTTATCTAAACAAGTATGATCTAAGTGGAGATATGAAAGATGGTTGGCGAAAAGAGAGCTAATCTCTCTTTGCAAACTTTAAAAAAAGTGTCATATATCTTGTGACTTTTGAGATTTTTGAGGGTGTAACTATCTCGTTATCAAGGTATAAGTTTTCAAAAGTATAAAAATCACCCTCACCCAACTCTTTTGTATCCATCCCAATTTTAGGACGCATTAAAATCTCAGTAGTTTTAACATCTGCTCTTGGGTTAATAGGTCTTATGATTAGTTGTTCATCACCCAAGCAAAGTGCTTTTTTCGCGATAGCTGAAGCAGCTGAGAACGATGTAACACCAGCTATAACTTCAGAGTTGTTATAGTAGTGTTTGTTAGTTTTTTTAATGCGGTGAAGTAGGTAGTAGATGCTTGAGTAAACCCCAGCATCACCAAGTGTTACAAAGCAGATGGTGTTATGAGTGTCAAGTGAATCAACTATAACTTTTGCTTCATAATCCCA
>Ga0256842_1002619_pt1 | contig 12694 bp, 11 predicted proteins | sample 4559240metaG_FD_185973 | JGI IMG/M metagenome (GOLD analysis project Ga0256842, IMG submission 185973) | Hydrothermal vent microbial communities from Guaymas Basin, Mexico - 4559-240 | ecosystem: Environmental > Aquatic > Marine > Hydrothermal vents | place: Mexico: Guaymas Basin | collected...
GCAGAGCTATTCGGTCCTTTAGACATAAAGTCGCTTGAGGAAGGAAGGTACGTTAGACTTACCCGGGGTAAGCTTCCGGATGCTGACATAGCGTTCCTAGACGAGATCTTCAAGGCTAATTCCGCTATCCTCAACGCACTTAATTCTCTCTTACAGGAGAGAGTGCTATATGACGGCTTCACGGAGATGGATGTGCCGCTCTGGTCGCTTTTCGGCGCCAGCAATGAAGTACCTGACGATCCTGAGGTCGAGGCGCTTTACGATAGGTTCACGGTAAGGCACTTCGTAAGGCCCGTGCCTGAGGATCTCTGGAGTGACTTGCTACTTAAGTCATGGGAGTTTGAGAGGGCCATGTACTTTAGAGGAGGTCTTGACGGTTCAAGCGTGATGAGCATCGCTGACTTGAGGACGCTTCACGAGAAAGTGCTTAACGCGGATCTGGAGCCTATTAAGGGGAAGCTCGTCAAGCTATTTGCGGTTTTCGAGAGTCGAGGCGTGAAGGTCACCGACAGGAGGAAGGGTAAGTCCCTGAAGCTAATTGCCGCGAACGCGGTCCTCGAAGGCAGGGATTACGCTGATGAGCGCGATCTTATAGTGCTTAAGTACGTGATACCTAGGGATTGGGACGAGCTTGATAAGGTAAACATGATTCTCTCAGAGGAACTGAAGACACCTTACAAGTACCTCAAGGAATTGGAGGAGATCAGGAATAACGTGAAGGAGGTCATGAACTACGTAATATCGCTTCAAGGCGTGAATAGTAAGTACTTAACCTCACGCTTCAAACTAATCCTCAAGGACTTAGAGGTAACCAAGGAGAAGGTATATGGCATGATGAATGAATGCAGCGACGCGAGAGTACGCAGGGTCGCTGAGGACGTGATTACTCTGATAAGTGATGTGGAAAAAGCAATTGACAGGAGGATGAAGTAAGTTATGCCGGCCCTTATCCGCGGGATCAAGCACGATGATCCCATCGCTATCTATAGAGGAGAGAAAGTTCTCTCAGTCTCTAGGAGGCTAGGCAAGATATGTGATGCCCTAGGTAACCTGGACTTCGCTATAGACATTTTCTACGCCCTTTACTTACCATATCCCTTGCTCCTTCCTGCCTCAGATGTAGCAGAGGAAAGCGAGCTTTCTTACCGTATCCTTAAATCAATTATGGAGTCGGAGGAATTCCGACAATTACGGCTTTTAACAATAGCGAACTCAACAATAAGCACACTAGTTTCAGCTTCATTCATAGATACCTTAAGCAGGGAACTTTCTAGGGAAGGGCTACTGCTTGATAAGGAGCAAGCCGAGGCTGGCGTGTCCGAACCTTCGCTAAACGCTATAGTAAAGGAGGGGTTAAGGCAGGTTACTAAGGAAGCACGTAGCATTAAGAGGCTACAGCAATTAGTGGCGTTCGGAACACAGGCGGGTATTGGGTCAGTATTTGACCTTGAAGAGTGTGGGGATGACGTAATCAAGCTTGCTAGGGATGCGGATGTGCAGAGGCTTCTTGATGTACTCTCCCTATTTCCTAGGATAGCTAGGAAGGTTAAGCGTAGGGTCATGCCATTTAGTAGAGGTGAGATCAGGGGTTACGATATTGGAAGTGACTTAGAGAGGATAGTTCCGACGGAGCTGGCCTTACCAAAGCTCCTCTTTAGGATTAAGTATTTCGAGTCTAAGCTTCTACTTTACGAGAAATTAATACCGAAGGATATAGGGCCTCTTTATGTCCTCGTAGATAAGTCTGGTAGTATGGAGGGCGAGAAAATCAGGTGGGCAAAAGCTACTGCCTTAGCCTTACTAATCAAGGCAAGGCGTGAAGGTAGAGACTTCTTCCTGAGGTTCTTTGATGGAATGCCACATGCACTTACGCGTGTTCCTAAGCGCATGAGATCTGACGAAGTGATCGACCTCTTAAAGTATCTCTCTAGAGTCAAAAGCGGTGGCGGGACAGACATCACTAAAGCTATTGTTACAGCCTGCGATGACCTTAAGGGTCCCAAGGTTGGAGGAGTTGTGGACGTGATACTCATAACTGACGGGGAGGACAACATATCCGATCTCCTTGTTACGAGGAAGCTTAGGTCCGCTAACGCCAGGTTAGTTACGGTAATGGTTATGGGTGAGAATAGAAGCTTAAAGAACGTCAGCGACTTTTACTTACGGGTGACCAAGCTAAACGAGGGCGATATCCTAAGAGTTGTTGAGGCGTAATATAGAACGGTATTCTACCGTTCAGGTAATCGCGTATGATAGCCTTAGCGGACTCCTGGATTATGGGTTCCTTGTCCTTCCGGTACACCCATCCCCGCATTAAGGCTAACTCACGCAGTATAGTATCGGGATTGGTGCTTGATATGCCGTAGGCTTCCTTGAAGGCGTTTGGACTGTACTTAAGTATCTTTCTTATTAGCTCCACGGCTATGGCCACAGGATTCTCTAGGGAATCAACAGGTTTCTCGCGAATCTTACTTTCGATACCCCCACCCTCCGGAGGCACTAACCCGGGAGTATCTATTAGGTAAACACCCTCACCTATCCTGAAGGTTCGTGCGCGTTTTGTGTATCCAGGGGACCCTGGGTACGGAGACGTAGAAGCTGAGTGCCTCCCCTTCAGCGTGTTGATCAATGTTGACTTACCTACCTTCGGAATACCAAATATGCCAGCAGTGAGGGGTGACTTATTCTTAACAACGCGTTTAAGTACGCGCCTAAGTACTAGGGTACCCATCCTTTTCTGCGCGGATATGAACACTGCTGGGTAACCCTCATCCTCAAAATACCTTTTCCACTCTTTACTCACAGATAGAGGCACTAGGTCAGCTTTGTTGAGCACTATTATTAAGGGTACGCCAGACCTTTCCGCAAGCTTCTCTAACCTTCTGCTCCTCGTGGATATAGGGTCCCTAATGTCAACTAACTCCAACGCAACATCAACTGTCAGTAGCAACTCCCTTATCAGTCTCCAGTTAGCTAGCTGCATTACAGCACCTCATCCATCTTCACTACAACCTTATTAGGACTTCCTGAGACCACGTCGAGCCTTCTCAAATAACTTGACATCGACAACATATTTCTCAATTCCCTTAGCAGAGTTCAGCAAGACATAAATCTCCCAGGAACGCAGGGATGGGCAGACATAGCACCCAGTCCTGTAGAATCCTTCCCAGTAAAGTGGGTTTTCAGGCAAGCTTAGTAATCTGTTAAAGACCTGGACGGATATTGTGGACCAATGCTTAATCGGGTATAGGTACGTGAACCGGCCCTCGCGCCTAACGTAAGGAGCTTGTGACCTCCCTTTGGACTCAACCTCTCTATCACCTACAACCACGGTGACGGTGCCATGTAGTCCCTTAAGAAACTCCTTAAGGGCTTTCTGCTTTAACTTCGTACACCATCGATTATCGTGAGTTGGAAAATTCTCCCGACCTTCACGCAGAAAAGTGCCTACAGGAGCTTCCACAGTAACTAAACGTACGCTTAGTTCCTTAGCAAGTTTCTCCGCAACTTCCCTATTACTTATGAAGTCCACCCCAGTATCGACATATACTGCCGTGATGTTCTTACCGCCGAACGCACTAACAGCCAGGGCTAACGATGCTGCGCTGTCCTTCCCACCCGATACAGGCACCACTACATTATCCGGGCTCCCGCTTAGGCCCCGCAAGTACCTTACTGATATCTCCTTCATGACCTCCATAACTTCCTTATTACTCTCGACAACCTTTGCAAGGTCAACACCCTCGAGACAATCTACTTCAGCCTTACGTTCTTCCAATACAGTTACAGGTCGGTCAAGATCATCACTGAACCTTATTCTGAATGCAGGCTCCTCCTTAACAAATACAATATGTTCTCCCGCCCACCTCCTGACTAGCAGTAATGAACCACGAACCTCCTTACCTAGTACCTTAGATAGCTTCCTTACACCATCCCCGTAGATCAGGAAAGGATCACTAACCTCGTCCTTAGGATATGGTAGGTCACGGCATCCTCCACGCTTCCCTATCCTGTAGACCTGTTGTCCTGGATCCCAGGTCACCGTGCTTCGGATAATTGATTTCCCCGTATTGACAGCGCTGATTATTTCATGTTGCCGTGCGTTCCTTACCTTTCTCTTGTTCATCACCACAATCGTTGCTAGCGGGGACATATGCGGACATACGGCGTCCCCCGCAATATCCTCCCTGCCTAGCAGAGCAACTACGTATGCGTCTCTCTTGCTTAGTTCCTCACATAATGCTTCAAGTAACCTGCTTCCGCGAAGGCCTCCTAAACTAATTACTTCGTAGCCTTCCATTCCGTAAGACTTAGCTAGTGCATGCTTGACTGCTGATGCGTCGCTTCGGGAGCGCACAATGATCTTGAGCATTAATACATCACACACCTTTCCCTAACGTTACCGCTACAGCCCCAACAACCCTCCTCAGAGATTCAGGTAGTGATGGGCCATAATGTGATAATGTGTTGTGCTCCAGCAACACCACCCTGTTCCTACGTACGGCGTTGATGTGCGTTAATCCTGCAGTCTCAAACCTTTTGAGAACCAGTCTTAGGTCCGGCTTCACCTCACTACCCGACTCAACGATTATTACATCCGGATCCCTTTCCGCCACTAAATCATAGTTAGGGATTACGTAGGAGCTTTTGATGTCATGCATTATGTTCTCTAAGTTGATGAAGCGTAATGCATGATCCACGAACGTATGGGCCCCTATAGTTACAGGGCCACCGAGATCAACCTCGTAGTATGCCCGCATCTTAGCCCAAGGTGTTTTAATGCTGTGTAGTTCCTCATTTATCTTCTCAGCTAGTTCCCTTCCCTCATCAATCCTCCCGACAACCATGCTAGTAGTTATGACTAGGTCAATCACCCCGTACACGCTTACTGGGAGCGGTATTGGGAAGTACCTCACCTTAGCGACCTCTAGCGATGAGTATATGGCGCGTTGCGCGCCGGTAGTTACGAGTACGAGGTCTGGGTCAAGAAGCTTAAGGAGTTTAAGGTTAACGTCCAGGTAAGCGCCAACTTTCGGCTTACTCAGCGCCTCAGGCGGCTTACTACAGTACCTGCTGACGCCGACGACCCTATCTCCTAGGCCGATCATGAAGAGCGTCTCTGTTATTGCTGGAGCTAACGACACTATTTTCTTGGGTTCATCAGGGACGGTCACCCAGCGTGAGAGGACCTCGCTGTACACACGCATCCATGTACTCACCTCTGATTTGACTGAGTTAATCCAGTATATAACCCCGAAAACAATAGTAGTTTTGCGCGACTGATGATGAGAGCGCTCTTCGATGACCCGATGATTAGAAGTCCCATTGCTGATTCCTTCACGACATGCTTTAATTCCTTGAAAGAAGCGATGCTTTAAGGTTCCTGCCCTTTCTTGACAAATTTATACCTCTCGTAGAGTAGCTCCACACGCCCGTCCTTTATCTCGAATACTACCGGCACTTTAGAACCGTAGTACCCTATAGTATAGAATTCTGCGTAGTCCTCGCTCACCTTGACCGGCACTAGCGGTGATGGCACGCCCTCAAACTCACTTATTTCCTCCACCGCCAGGAAGTTACCTAGCCTGAATACCTTAACCCTCATTGTGCCCTTGAACGCTTCGTACACACCAGTTAGTTTCGAGTACATCTCGTCTTCCCGTATGAACGTTAGTTCCCTTGGATCCCTTCCTGCTACGTACATGAGTGCGTACATACCTATCTTTGAAGGCGGGTAGCCGGAAGCGTTGGATAGCACCGCAACGCCTAATCCTTTGCTAGGTATGAACCCTATGTACGCAGTGTAGACCAGCACGGAGCCACCGTGCCCTATTAGTGTTCCACCGGGGAAGTTGGGGTGTATCATTAAACCATATCCATATGCGTCTCCCCCGAATATCTCGAAGTTTAGTTTAATATGGGGCTTCCACATAAGCTCTAGGAGTTCCTTTGGTATGATTTCCTTGCCTTCAAATACTCCGCCACCTAGGTACATCTTAATGTAGTTAGCTAGGTCCAACACGTTGCTCAGAAGCCCACCGTCAGCCTCTATCCCATACGGGAAGCGACTGGGTCTTAGCTCGCCGTCCTTCATTATTATGTAGGGCGTGGCCACGTCTGGGTCGCTTGCTACGCGCTCCTTAGTGAAGTATGATCTCGTCATCTTAAGGGGCTTCAGGATATTCTCCCTCACGTACTCCCGGTAAGGCATACCGGTAACCGACTCAATAACCTTGCCTAGAAGCACGTAGCCCTCGTTAAGGTAGAAGAACTTACTTCCCGGTTTAGCGACGGCCCAGTCACTTGCTCCCTCCATGAAGGGTACTATGTCCTCTGGTTTCGCTATGGGTAGCCACTCACGTTTCGAGCCTAGTAATCCACTTATTAATGCCTCCGCGTACCCGAGCGCGGGTATTCCGGAGGAGTGTGTCAGTAAGTGATGCAGAGTTACTTTCTCGCCATGATGGTCTACGTTAACACTAACATAATTAGTTATGGGGTCATCTAGTGAGACTTTACCCTTACTGACTAGTTGAAGTATTGCTAAAGCTGTGAATGATTTCGTTATTGAACCTATGCCGTAGATCGTTTCGGGGGTAGCTGGCTCTGTTGCCTCAACATCTCTGAAGCCGTATCCCCTAACGTAAGTTACTTCTCCATTCTGTATCAAGGCTATACTTAGTCCCGGTGTACGGGTTTCAGCCATCTTCTTAATTATAAATGAGTCGAGCATACGAAATGTTTCTTGACGCAATTTTACTATCCCCTAAAATAATTCACAACTTTCTTAGAAAACTCTTTACCGATTGTTTATACTACGTAAACCAACATACCATCATATGATACGTAAACATTATCCCATCTTTCCCTCACATACTTAACTAGCCTACTGAAAGGTAAGTTTCTATGAGATATGTGAGTGAGGATTATTTCCTCGGCTCCTATTCTCTTGCCTATTTCTACGGCCTCGTCAACGTTGTTATGCTTAGGGTCGTGAGAGCCGGGAGCCGTTGTAGCATCAATTAATGCCACCTTAATTTCCCTCTTTCTGAGTAATTCTTCCGTCTCTTTAGGCAGTAGTTTCGTATCGTAAAGTATTGCTATATTTTCTTTCTTCCCTACCTCAATTAGATAGCCGTATGTCTCGATAGTATGGTTTAGCGGAAGCGGTGTGACTTCCATATCGCCTAAATCGATCCTCTCGAAGGGCTTAACGTATCTGATGCGTAGACTCTTGGGAAAGTGCCTTATTTCGGGGTCAACATCACCCGAGGGAGCGTAAAGGTCTACAGGCTTTTCTATCCACCTAAACTTGTAGAGGCCAGCTATGTGGTCGTGATGCCAGTGAGTTATTAGAACAGCGTCCAGATACATTTCTTCAACGTATTCAGAAGCATCTAAACTCATATCAACCATTATTGAAGTACCATAGCTCGTTACGAAGACGGAAGCAGTGCGTCTCTTAGCGAAGTGGTAAATTCGTGCTTCGTTACAAGCAGGGCAAACGCAACCTGGTACGGGAACCCCCTCCGAACCTCCAGTTCCTATAAGGACGGCAACTAACATGCCTACCTCACCTTCATAAGGACCACATCATTTACCCCTCGTCAAGACATATACGTTTTTCTTTGCAGGGTAACAGATGCGTAAGGGGTATCCTTTTTAATGCCGTTTGCAGGCAAATTCCCTAATAATTTACTGAGACGAAGCGGCTACACCTAAATCATTTTAAGACTTGATAAAAATTTTTTAAGAATCGGGTAGGTGCTGGAAACGATGTCTAGCAAAGGTAGAAGCGTATTCATTAGACTAATACGGTACTTGCTGAAAAGGTGGCCGCTATTATTAGTATCCACTGCCGCTGTGGTTACTTACGCGTACACCGTCAGCCTGGGTCCTTTACTACTGAGGTATGCCATAGACTATGGCGTTTCTAAAGGAAATCTTGATGTCGCGGTTAAGTACTCGTTGTTGATCCTCGGCGTGACTGCTCTAGGTGGTCTAGCGTGGTTCGTGACAAGAGATGCTACCGCCCGCCTTTCTCAGGGACTCGCACATGACTTAAGGGTTAAGGCCTTTGCTGCTGTGCATAAACAGTCCATGGAATTCTTCGACAGTGTTGCAACAGGACAATTAATTTCAAAGATCACTAATGACACGAATAGATTGGCTAGGGTTCTTTCATGGCAGGTGCGGAATGTAGTTAACCTATCATTCACTGCCGGGATCTCATTATATTATATGTTCACGATGAGCCCGAAGCTCTCTTACATAGTCTTGATCGCATTAGCACTAATGGCCGTGGTGAATGCCAAGTACACCACAACCATTCGCCCTATTTACGATAAGATAAGGCATCAACTAGGGGTCTTGGCATCCCTAGTTACAAGCAACTTAAACGGAATTAAGACGGTTAAGTCCCTAACGCTAGAAGACATAGAAATAAGTAGGTTCAGTAAGGAAAATAACGAATTCGCGCGCTTGAATCTAAAAGCAGCTAAGGTAAGGGCGATCTATGGTAACGCATCGCAGCTAATCCTAGGCGTTTCAATGGCCTCCGTACTCTACTATGGAGGGTACGCAGTCTCCACAGGTGCCCTTAGCGTCGGTGAATTGACGGCATTCATAACGTATCTATCACTCTTGATGTGGCCCATGAGGGCCTTCGGCTTCATGCTTAGTGCGACGCAGAGGGCGTTAGCCGCAGCTAGTAGAGTATTCGAGATAATAGACATGGGTAAGACTTCCGAGCAACAAAGTGGGGGTGTAAGGCTAGAGTCAGTGAAGGGAGAGGTCACATTTGACTCAGTGACTTTCTCCTACGTTAAGGGTAAGCCCGTGCTCAAGAATGTTAGCTTCAGGGTTAGGCCGGGAGAAAAGCTCTTCCTAGCCGGTCCTCCTGGCTCTGGGAAGTCCACGGTATTGAAGCTCTTACTTAGGTTCTATGAGCCTGATGAGGGAAGCATTCAAATCGACGGTGTAGATGTTAGGGAGATCGACCTAGACTTGCTTAGGGACATGGTTGCTTACGTGCCTCAGGAGCCATTCATATTCTCAGGGACAATAAAGGAAAACATACTCTTTGGGAACCCAGACGCCAGTATGGATGATGTTATTAGGGTTGCTAAGATCGCTAAGATACATGACTTCATAGAATCCTTGCCGCAGGGCTACGATACGCTCGTGGGAGAGAGGGGTATTACTCTTTCAGGAGGGCAGAGGCAGAGGATAGCGATAGCGAGGGCCCTCCTTAGGGACCCTAGGATAGTGTTGCTTGACGACCCTGTCTCAAACCTGGATGCTGAGACGGAGCACCGCTTGGTTGAGGACCTTAAGGAGATCTTGAAAGGGCGTACTGTAATCATTGTTAGTCAGCGACCTTCCCTAGCAACCCTAGCTGATAAGGTCATAGTCCTTGAGGGCGGTAGAATCGTTGATGAGGGGACTCATGAGGAGCTTTTGAGGAGGAGTCCCGCATACCGTAAGCTCTGGATTGCTGAGGGAGGTGCATAGGAATGTACTCTAAGGCTACGCTTTCTGGAGGCAGTCTCTCTAGCTGGGCTTTACTCAGGCGTGTTACCCGCGACCTGCTCAGATATAAGCTACACGTAGTGTTGATAGCGACCTCTATTTCGGCTTATACGCTCACAGGCTTAGCGGCCCCATATATCCTAGGAATGATAATCGATAAGAACATCCTTGGGGGAGATTTAGCAAGTCTTCCTTCATCAGTGGCGCTCTACCTGCTCCTGATGTTGGGGCAGTGGGGTTCAATGACTGTTAATAGCTACGGGATTCAGATGATCGGTCAGCTCTATCTAAGGAACCTTAGGGATACGGTGTTCAGGAAGCTTCAGAGATTATTGATGCGCTTCTACACTAAGCACAGGATAGGTGACCTCATTTCAGCCACGATTAATGATACCTCAACACTAAACGATGTGCTCGTGTCCGGTATGTTATCGGTTATTGGTAGTATGATTTCTCTTGTGGGCGTGGTCGCTATGATGTTGTACCTAAGCCCGGTAATGACCGCGGCCGCGTTGGTGAGTTTACCCGTGTTGGTGGTGATTGCTAAGGTGTTCGGGGCTAAGCTTAAGGAAGCTCACCGTGACGCAAGGAAGAGGGTTGCTGAGGCAACGATGATCGTTGAGGAGTCAATAGCTGGTGTTGAAACTATTAAAGCGTATGGTAGGGAAGCTAATTTCCTGAGGATTTTCTCCGGAATATCCACGGAAACGTCGAAAGCCTACATCAGGATAGCTAGGCTTATGGGGTTATTCTGGCCCTCCATGGATGCTGCGGTCATGCTTTCAACAATACTAGTCCTGGTTTATGGGGCTTACATGGTGTCCGCAGGGCTTATGAGCGTAGGTATGGTGGTGGCGTTCATTCAATACGTGAATAGGTTCAGCCGACCGATAACTCAGTTCATAAACATGTATGACTCACTGCAGGCAGCTATTGCTGCTGCCGAGAGGATCTACGCTATTGTCGACTCACCCGAGGTTGAGGATGAAGGCAGAATTGAATTACCAAGGGCTAGAGGCGAAGTTGAATTCAGGAACGTTACTTTCGGGTACGACCCTAAGAGGCCCGTGCTGAAGGACGTGAGTATCCATATAGCGCCAGGGGAAACGGTCGCTATTGTCGGACACACGGGGGCAGGTAAAACTACGTTAGTAAACTTACTGATGCGGTTCTACGAACCGGATCAAGGTCAGATACTCATTGACGGGGTGGACATAAGAGAGATTAGGTTGTCTTGCTTAAGACGCATAATAAGCTACGTTCCTCAAGAGACATACCTCTTTCCTGGAACGGTGTTAGATAATATAAGGCTTGGGAAACCTGATGCCAGCGATGAGGAAGTCATTAATGTCTGCCGCAAGCTGGGCATTGACGAATTTATACGGCGCCTACCCAAGGGTTACGAAACTGATGCCGGGGAAATGGGTAAGAAGCTCTCCCTCGGAGAGAAGCAACTAATAGCTATCGCTAGGGCTATGCTGAGGAATCCCTCCATAGTAGTGCTAGATGAGGCATTATCGAGTGTAGACCCTGGCACTGAGGCAATTGTAAGAAGAGCCATTAAGAGACTCCTTAAGAGCAAGACAGGGATCATAATAGCACATAGGCTAACTACAGCGAAAGAAGCTGACCGAATAATAGTAATGGCTGAAGGAAGAATCCTTGAAGAAGGAACGCATGAAGAACTGCTGAGAAAAAGAGGAGCATACTACAGGCTGCATACTTCAAATGTGTTTGCAAAACACATCAACTGATGTGTTCCCAAGCATGGTTAGTGTTCCTGTGCTCATCAGCATTCGTCTGAGTCACGGTCATGCAGCGATGAAAACACACTCACACAGAAAATAAACGCTAATTAATGGGGAAAGTGGCGCCGGGGGCGGGATTTGAACCCGCGCGGGGGTGTACCCCACCGGCTTAGCAGGCCGGCGCCAAGCGTGAGTGAGGAGGGGGTTTTACGCGGGGAAGTTAACTACAACGGGAGTCCCCCACCAGTGGATAACAAGCTAGTTAAGGCTTTCAAGGAATGGCTTAACGAAGTAGAGGGTATATCGGCTGATACGACCAGCTACTATGCGGGCATAATAAGGCGTCGTGAGTGGCCGCCGCAGAAACGCGCTCACAAGAAGGCGTGGCGGAAGTACGTTAAGTTCTTGGCTGTGAAGGGCCTGATTGACCCGATAAAGAAGATGGCGTGGTTAGACGCGTTACAGCTCGGTAAGTACGACCCAACAAAGAAAACGCAAGCGGCTGTACCGTTGGATGAAGTGCTTAAGGTGCGGAAAGTACTAGGGGGTTTAGGCTTAACCCAAATATTCGTGATAGGTTTAGGCGGTGCTAGATTATCACATATTGTGAGGATGCTGACCGGATGGCAACCTAATGAAATTGTGGAACATCCTCACGGATTGCTCGAAGCTCGGTTACTATGCACAGACACGTTCTGCCGTTACTTCCTAGGCATAACTAGTGGGCGCAAGAAGTGTCACTACATATACTATCCCGCCGCAGATGTTCCTAACAACATTAAATTAACGTACAACAAGGTTAAGGAGGCGTTACGGCATAAAGGCGTACAGTTTAAGGTGCTACGGAAATTCGCAGAACAGCGCCTTACTCAATTAGCGCACCAAAACAACATCCCGCTAGACGCCGTGAAGCTGATACTTAGTAGGGGCCTAACCGTAAGCGGTACGCACTACCTAAACACCCGTGACTGGGCGGACAGGCTATTCGAAATTTACGTGCGCGAGGTCATCAAACCACTAATTCAGGGGTGATGGGTGTGGATGGCGTGAAGGAGCGTCTTAAGGGCATGATCGGTCGCTTCGTGCATATTGAGTACGTGGATCAGGGAGGCAGTACGTGTGTTGCGGAGGGTTTACTGGTGGAGGTGAATGACACCATGCTCGTGCTTAGGTTGGGGCGGGTGACCCGCATACTGACTAACATCGTGCTGCAGGAAGTGTGGGACTTGGGTGGGGTTTGATGGGTGTTCACGTGCTGTTCATTGATGACATGGACAGTTTAAGGAAGTTACTTAGGTTGGCTAGGCGCGGTAAGTTAAGCATAGTTAACGCGGTGCTGGTTATAGTGTGTGACGACGGTAGGGTGGTGTCGGGCCTGATAAGGCAGTCCGAAGGCATTACGGTGCTAAAGCAAC
>Ga0256842_1002620_pt1 | contig 12687 bp, 13 predicted proteins | sample 4559240metaG_FD_185973 | JGI IMG/M metagenome (GOLD analysis project Ga0256842, IMG submission 185973) | Hydrothermal vent microbial communities from Guaymas Basin, Mexico - 4559-240 | ecosystem: Environmental > Aquatic > Marine > Hydrothermal vents | place: Mexico: Guaymas Basin | collected...
GAAGGTCCCGCCGATGACGAACCCTATGAGTGAGAGGGTGACGTTTACGATGAGGTCCGCCCCCGCCTGTGGGACCTTGAGGATGTGCAGTACGGGACCCAGGAGGATGCCCGTGAAGATATAGCCCACGATCGAAGTTATCCTTAGGGTGAACGTCCCTTTCCCCACGAAGTAGCCGAGCAGCAGGGAAAGGCCCGCGATGAACAGCAAGTCGTTCGGGACGCTCATGCCTTCGGGGGAGGTTAACGCATGCCCAATTTTACGGCTTTAGGTCGTCATAAGGACGCCCACCATCACGGCGGACCACCAAATTGTTATGAAGAGGGTCTTGAGGGCCCATATAGGATGTAGGAGCCAGGCCACCAGAAACGCATAGGCGACGAGGGTAACCGCGGCGTGGACGAGGACCAGTGTCCTGTTCACCCTCCCAAACCTCATCCAACCAGTGGGCAGGGGGAGCCAGTCGAAAACGGCCGCCACGATGGCTAGATAACGGATATCCGTGAGGATTGCCAAAAGGAAGAGGATGCCGGCTATCCAGACGCACGCGAGGGTTTTCTCCCTGGAACCCACGGACTTTCAATGTTCTCCTCGTACATCCACCTTTTCCCCAGTAGTAGGGAGTTCACCGCTACGACCAAGAGCAGCGGGACCCAGAGCTCCCTCAGTGGGACGTTCCTAAGACAGAAATAGGCTGAGAGGGCCATGAAGGGGGACATGACCAATAGCTCATCGCACTCGAGGCCTGCCCTGGCCAGTGCGAGCCCGGCGGGCAGGAAATACCTCATGTCGTGGAAGCCGCCCCTCCCCACCCACGGGAACTGGGCGTAGAGGAAGAAGTTGAGGAGTGCGAGTCCCAGCATCCACCTATCCCTGCACCGCCTTGCGAGGAGTGGCAGGTGGGGTGCCGAGAGAAGGAGGAGAGGCAGGGACCTGGTGAAGAGGTTTTTAAGGGAATCCCAGCCGATGTAGGCGTAATGCTGGAATATGGTCTCCTCCTCGCCCATCCTGAGGATCCTCAGTTCGTAGCCCGTCATCAGGGGGTGGCCGAAGTAATGCATGTTGTAGGCCAAGTAGGGAAGCGAGGAAAGGACGAAGCCCAGGAGTAGGGGCACTTTCTTCCTGGAAGCGAGGAGGGCCACCGGCAGGGCGATCACGGATGAGGGTCTGAAGGAGAAGGCCAGACCGGCGCTTATGCCGGCAAGCAGACCCCGATCCCTCTCCGCCAGCATCACCGAGAGGACCGCCAGGATCGCCGCAGGGGCGTCCGCCATGTACCTCGTGAAGGCGGTCATCAGGAAGAGGCCAGAGAGGAGCACCAGGTCCTGCCGGGTGAGCCCCCCATAGAGGGCGAGGTAGAGAGGGGTGAGGATGAAGGCGATGCCCAGGAGCACGAAGGGGATCAGGAATATAGAGTTGGCCGGGGGCCAACGGTTTATCAGCCTCGGGCCGGGCAGAACAGCTGCTAAGAAGGGGAAATCGTACTTGCCCCTAAAGGAGACCTCGATCCTGTAGGCCCCGCCCACGGGTTCGACGTGCCACGAATAGTTTATCGGGGCCCTGGGAACGGGCCTGGGTCCCGGCCCTATCTCCGGGGGGCGGGTGAATGGCGTGGGTTCGATCTCCAGAACCAGTTTGAGGATCCTGTCCCCCAGTCCGACCCTCAGGGAGTAAAGGCCGGGGGGAGGCCTCGGGAAGGGCAGGAACGGGACTGCCCCGTTGGGGCCACGCAGCTTTCCCAGTATCCGGAATGGCGGGTCTACCCGGAGGTCCAGGGTGGGCGGCCTCCCGGGGACATAGAGGATCCTCGCCAGCCTGAGCTCACCATCCACATACGCAGCGTAGGATACCTCCCTGTAGCTGCCGCAGGCCTCCCAGGCGCTTATGGTGAATCCCTTGGACTCCCAGTAAATCAGGGCCCAGTCCCTGTAGGAGGCCTCGTCCGGGATGACGTATCCCCTGGGGGAGAGGGGGTAGAGGGAGGCCAGCAAGAGGCCTATGGCGAAGAGGACGAGGATCCTCAATCGGAGAACCTCCGGAAGACGTACAGGAGCGGGGGTATGGCCGGTATCAGCACCAGGGGCATGGGCCCGACGCCCACCAGGCTGGAAACGGCCCCGAGCGAGGCCTGTCCGGCGACCACGCCCAGGTTTCCGAAGCTGTTCATGAGGCCTATGGTGGCGGCGGGGTTCTCGCTTCCCGCCGCTATCGCCCTGGAGACCGGCATGAAGACCCTGGGTCCGGCCGCCATGCCCACCAGGCCCACCATCACCGCAGTTTTGTTGCCGATTGCGATCGCTGGGGAGAGGGCCGAGAGGACGCCGGAGAGCAGGAGCATCTTGCCCCTACCAAGGAAGTCTGAGGCGGGGCCCAGGACCGCCTGAACGACTATTGAAATCGCGTCCGCGAGGCCGAGCAGGGCGGCCGTGGCCTCCTTGCTCATCCCAATGTGCTCCCTGACGTAGACGTAGAGCAGCTCCGACCCCCTCGGGCTGACGACGAAGGTTATGAGGAAGGAGGCCAGTAGGAGGTCCCTCCTCGCTCCCTTCAGGCTCCTGGGCCTAGACCTCCACTCGGCGCCCGGCAGATCCTTACCGGCGATCACAGAGAGGATTGCCAGGAGGACGAAGAGAGAGGAGGAGAGGGCCATCTGGGAGCGCATGTCCCAGGCGGAGAGCCTGCCGGCGTAGGCGAAGTTTGCCAGGGAGATCGCCAGACCCCCGGAGAGGAAGTAGGCGGTGTTCACGGTACCCCTCAGCCTCTCGGGGGCGGCCGAGGTGACCATGATCTGGAGCACGGGCCAGCTGATCCCCGCCATGAAGCCCTGGACGAGCCTGAGGGCGCTGACCTGGTACCAGGCCGAGGCCAGGGGATAAAGGTTGAAGATGAGACCCATCGAGGCGAAGCCTATGGCTGGCATCAGGACCGCTGCCCTACCCCTGGCGAAGTAGGCGACCCCCGAGGAGCCCAGGGCCCTGCCGCCGAGATAGGCGATCGTCAGGGTGGAAACCCCGAGCACCGTTGCCCTGAGGTCCTCGCGGACGTAGAAGGCGAGGATGGGCTTGGACAGGGTGAAGGCAAACGTGCCCAGGGGTGCGAGGGAGATCAGAAGGGCCAGCCTGAGGATCACTCCACGGGACGGCAGCCCACCATCCTCCCGCCCTCAGAGGGGGTGTGCACGTACTTCCCCTGGGCGGCCTGCTCTATGATCTCGCGCACCTTCTTCTCCAGGCTCTTCTTCTTAGACTCTATGAACTTAATGAAGAGGCCAACGAGCCTGCGCATGACCGGCCTGTCGCTTAGGTACATGTCTACGAGCTTCTTAGACCAGTAGAGGGAGTGCTCCAGCGTCTTCCACATGACCTCCACGTGCTCCACCTTGATCCTGAACTTCAGGAGCTCCTCCTCGCTCTTCAGGACTCCCATGGGGACGAAGTACATGGGGACTATGAGGCTCGGGTAGTCCTTCAGCCGGTCCATGAGCTCGATGGTCTCCTGCAGGTCCTCGGGCCTCTCCTCGGGCAGGTTAAGGATGATGGTCGCGGCCGGCACTATGTTGGCGTCCGCGAGGATGGCGAAGGCCTCCTCGGCGACCTCCGGCCACTTGTCCGCCTCATAGGGAGCGGCCTTTGCTGGCATGATGATCTTAGCGAGTCTCCTGGACCCCGTCTCCAAACCCGTCTGGACGCCCAAATAGCTCTGCCCCGTCTTTGAAAAAATCTCTTCCGTCAACTTGCTCAAGATCTTCCCGTTTTTCTCAGCGTAAACGGCGGCCGCCAGACTCAGGTGCGCCCAACCGAGGGATTCCGGCTTCTCGGATAGCACCGACCGATGGAGCCTCAACAGCGGCCCTTCCCTGGGCTTGACGCCGTCCGCGCCGTACAGCAGGACGTCCTCCGAGTGCAGCAGAACGTGGTCGACCCCGAAGGACTTGTTCACCCTGATTTCCTGGATTATCTTCTCAATGGGGATGAAGCGGAGGGGCCTCAGGGTCACGGAGCAGAACTTGCAGCCCCTGGGGCACCCCCTCATGATCTCCACGAGACCGTTCACGCTCGCCCCCTTTATGACGGGGATCTCCTCCAGGCTGGGCGCCTCCCCGGGGGCCATGAACACGTACCTGGGGATGGGCTCGCCGTCCAGGATCCTCTGGGCGAGCTCCACCACCATCTTCTCCGCCTCCCCGTCGACGATGCTGTCCACGCCCCACTTTTCCACGAGATGCGGGACGTGGAGCCACTGCCACGCCGCCGGTCCACCGACGATGATCCGACCACCGGAGGACTTGAACTCCCTTACAGGTCTGGACTCCATGAGCTTTCTGAAGTACTTCCTGTTCACGGGCTCCCTCTTCGTCACGGCCCACCACGTGTTGCTGGGGGCCGAGAAGGCGAAGTAGTCGTGGTGCCCGATCATCAGCGCCTTCGCCGTGGGGAGGTGCCTACCCAGGGCGTCGGGGTCCACGATGGCCGCCTTGAAGCCCGCGTTGAGCAGGGCGGCTTCGACCTTCCTCATCCCGTAGGGGGCCTCTATGGGCCGGCCGTCCGGGAAGAGCTTCGGCTTCGGGGCCGAGAGCCACATCCAGAGGAACTCCGGCATGCCAACGGCCGGACTCGTGGTCATGAAGCCTATGAACTCCTTGCCGTGGTGGTTGGTCATCAGCGTCCTGTCCGTGGTCAGGACGAAGTCATAGCTCAACCGGCACCACCTCCATGTCCATACCCATGAGCTCATCACTTATCCCACTGTCGGCCCTGTCGGCGACCAAAATCCTCGAAATTCCCCTCTCCCTGAGCCTTTTCACCTCCTCCAGGAGCTCCCCCCTCCCCAGGACGTGCAGGCTCACTCCGACGGAAATGTTGGAAAGGAAGGCCTCTCTGGCCGCCTCCAGGACCTCGGCGGGTGAGCTTTCGGTTTCAATGAACACGTGTATGTGGGAAGGATTACCCGCCATTACCTTCATCAGGACATCCTTGAGGATGTCCGGGGGACCGACGTAAACGAGCGCCTTTTCGACCATGATCGGAACCCAAGAGCGAACTTAAATATTAAGTTTTTTTGATATTAATTCTCCAAGAAATATAGTCCTTTAAGAAGCGAAAGCTGGAGTCCGAAGATGCCGGAAATATGGGTTTCTACGACTCAGTAATCGCAGTCGATGTGGCAGGGGGCTTCCGGGCACCCTAGGAGCCGAAGTTGAGGGTCAGGGGAAAGGTGAGACCCCCATATCGAGTTGGAGGGTACTGTCTTGGAGTCTCAATGGGATCACGCGGAGAGAACGACGGGCCTGGAGCCCAGGAACTCGGCCGCCGTCATTAGGTCTATTCCCAGCTTTCGTGCCCTTTCCCAAACCGTTTTGGTCCTCTCCCTGAATCTCGGCTCCCTCGTCAGGTGGTGATCGTAGATGACCAATTCAAGTCCTTCACAGTTTTCAAGGATCCATATAGCGTTCTCGACGGCCCTTCTGAGGTTTATCCTGTTCATAGTGAAGCCGAGCAGGTAGGTCGGCGGTCCGTCGAGGATGAGTATGTTCGGTTTCCGGGATACGATCCAGTCGGCATAGTCCTCTATGACGGGGCCGTTGAGGTCCGAACTGTGGAGCAACCTCTTCCCCTTGCACTCGACGACCGTGGAGATCACCCAGCCCAGCCTGGAGTACTCGACCCCGTGGAAGAGGGGATTAGAGAAGGAGATCTTCACCCCACCCAGGTCGAAGCTCCTCCCATCCGCGAATCTCACCCCCCGAAGCTCGGGTATCCTCCCCCAGGATGACCACCTCTCCGCCATGCGCTCGAACCACCTCGATCCCCTCTCCAGGAGCTCCTTCTTCCTACCCCAGTAGTCGCCGTAGTCCCGCATGAGGGCCTTGCGTAGTTCCTTGCCCGGATCCGCGTATTCCTTTTCGGGGGTTTCTTCCAGCTCGAGGCCACCGTAAAGGGAGCCGAAGAACTCCAAGGCCCTATCCCGCTGGCTGAGGTTGATGAACTCATTGGGGTCCTTCACAAGCAGCCTCTTGCCCTTGAACAGATGGGGTGCGTCGTGGAGGTAGTGATCGTGGTGGTAGTGCGTTATTATGACGGTCTCGGCCTCCCGAAGGGCCTCGAGGATCCTCTTTCTCCCTGCCTCGTACCAGGCGATCTTCTGCGACGGGGATGCCGGGAAACCGGGGTGCATGATCGCGATCCCGGGGTCCAGGAGGATGCCTCCCCCGCACCTCACGAGGACCGAGGAGGACTTTGCCCCCATTGAGTCGAACCACAGGAGCTCGAACACACCTGATTAAGGACTAACGCCTTTATTGATCGTGCTGTCCGAGAGAATCAAGAGGTGGTACGAGGGCAAGGGTGAAGAAATGGCGAGGACCCTCGCAAGGCTCATATCGGTTCCCGCGCTGAGCCCGGACTACGGCGGGGATGGGGAGCTGGAGAAGGCAGAGGTCCTGACGGGAATCCTCGAGGATATGGGCCTCCCGAGGCCTAGGAGGTACGATGCCCCGGACGGGAGGGCCAAGGGTGGAGTCCGACCGAACCTGGTCGTGGAGCTGCCCGGAAGCGACCCGGCTCTGGCCATCCTCACGCACCTCGACGTCGTCCCCCCTGGGGACCTCAGTGCCTGGGAGACCGACCCCTTCAAGCCGGTCATAAGGGAAGGGAGGCTCTTCGGGAGGGGCTCGGAGGACAACGGTCAGGGATTGGTGGCGTCCCTTTTCGCGGCTAAGGCTGCTGCCGAGCTCGGGGCCGATAGGAGGATCATCCTCTACTTCGTGAGCGACGAGGAGAGGGGGAGCGGGTACGGCCTCAGGTTCCTGCTGAAGGAGCATCCGGAGATCTTCCCCGGAGACGCCCATTACTTGGTCCCGGACGCGGGGAACAGGCGGGGCGACCTGGTCGAGGTGGCGGAGAAGGGGGTGCTCTGGTTCCGGGTTAGAGTCAGGGGGAGGCAGGTCCACGCCAGCGTCCCCCACAAGGGGGTCAACGCCCTGAGGATCCTCGCCCGCGTCCTGGACTCCGTGGACGGGGAGCTCCACTCCAGGTTCCCCGAGAGGGACGAACTCTTCAGGCCCCCGACAAGCACCTTCGAGCCAACGGTGTCTTCCTCCTCCTCGGACGCCCCGAACATCGTCCCGGGGGAGGCCGAGGCGATCTTCGACTGCAGACTCCTCCCGGGGCTCGGGGGCGAGGAGGTCCTCGAGGCCGCCAGGGAGGCCGCCCGGGGGCTACTGCCGGAGGGCGCCTCTCTGGAGGTCGAGGAGGTGAACTACATTCCAGCGGCCCCAAAGACGCCGCCCGACAGTCCGGTGGTCGTCTCCCTCCTCCGCGCCCTCAGGGAGCTGAGGGGGATAGAGGGAAGGGTCGCGGGGATCGGCGGCAGCACCTTCGCATCCTTCCTGAGGGCCGAGGGCATGCACGCCGTCGTTTGGTCCACGATCGACGAGATGGCGCACCAGCCAAACGAGTACTGCGTCATAGAGAACCTCGTCGCGGACTCGATGGTCATGGCGCACATGGCGATGCAAAGTTAAAGATCCCCCTCCCTTACCACCCGTGCACGAGTGGGCATTGGCGAATGCAATCGTGGACGCCCTCCTCGCCCACGCTGGGGAGCCAAGGGAGGTCAAGTTCCTCGAGATCAGACTGGGCAAGCTCCAGTCGGTGGCCCCGGAGGACATAGAGTTCTGGCTTAGACAGCTCCTGGAGGAGAGGGGAGTAAAGGTCGGGGAGGTGAAGTTCGTCCAGGAGGAGGTAGTCCTGAGGTGCAGGAGGTGCGGCCACGAGTGGTCCCTGGACCCCTCGGAGGCCCCAGAGACCGTCAGGGAGTACATGCACTTCGTCCCCGAGGCGGTCCACGCCTTCTACCGATGCCCCAGGTGCGGCTCCCACGACTACGAGGTCGTCAGGGGTAGGGGAGTTTACATAGGCAAGGTGGTGTTCAGGTGATGGACCCGAGGGTTCACGGGATAAGGAGGATGCTCTCGGGGATCCGGAGGATCTGGGTCGTCCTCAGCCCCAAGGGAGGGGTGGGCAAGACACTGGTCTCGGTCTGCACGGCAATTGGTCTGGCGAGGGAAGGGAGGACAGTTGGCCTCCTGGACGCCGACGTAACCAATCCGACGGCCCACATACCCCTAGGGGTGGACCCCAGGGGGGTGGAGCTGCGGGAGGAGGAGGGCGTCGTGCCCGTCCGGGCCAAGGGCGTCCTGTTCATGAGCCCCGTGTTCTTCACCGAGGATAGGGCACTCCCGTTGAGGGGGTGGGAGATTTCCTCCATCCTCAGGGAGCTGCTGGCAATCACAAACTGGGGAAGGCTGGACTGCCTGGTCGTGGACACCCCACCGGGGCTGGCGGACGAGACGCTGGAGCTTCTCCTCCTCCTGCCCAGGAAGGAGGCGATCCTCGTCAGCACACCGAGCCCCATGGCCTCCACATCCGCCAGGAGGATGGAGGAGTTCCTCAGGGACGAGGGTATACCCCTCCTGGCACACATCGAGAACATGTCTCCCAGGGGAATCCCATACTACCCCAATCTGGACGCCGAGATAGGGCACATCGAGGGGACGGAGTTCTGCAAAAAGGTGTCAGAGATAATCAGATCAGTGCAGAATGATTAAAAATTGATCAGTCGAGGCTGATCGCATGTTGGAGGTCCGGGGCCTGGCGGTCGAGGTCGACGGGAGGAGGGTCGTGGAGAGGGCCGACCTGACGGTGGAGAGGGGCAGGATATCGGTCCTCATGGGCCCCAACGGGAGCGGCAAGACGTCCCTGCTGAGGGCCATAGCGGGCATTCCGGGGTACAGGATCGCAGTTGGCAGGATCATCATGGACGGGGAGGACATCACCGAACTCCCCCCTTGGGAGAGGGCCAGGAGGGGCCTGGCCATCGCCCACCAGCACCCTCCCGAGCTGGAGGTCAGGCTCCGGGACCTCCTCACCGAGCTCTCCAAGAGGTACGGCTCCCGGATAGGGGAAATCTGCTCGGAGCTGGGCATAGACCACCTCTTGGACAGGAAGGCCTTTTCGGGCTTCAGCGGCGGGGAGTCGAAGAGGGTCGAGCTCCTGACGGTCATGGCGATGGCCCCTAGGTATGCCCTCCTGGACGAGCCAGACAGCGGGGTGGACTTGGAGAGCGTCAAGATCCTCTCCGGGTGCATAGAGTCCCTGGCCAGGTCCGGCGTAGGCGTCCTCGTCATCACCCACCAGGGCCACGTCCTCAACTACCTGGGCCGCCTGGGTCGCGGGTACATACTGCACGAGGGCGTGGTCAGGGAGGAGGGCAGCGCCCTAGAGGCGTTCCGCAGGGTCCTGAAGATGGGCTACAGGGGGTGAACGGGGTGAACAGGGTGGACATGAGGAGGGTCACGCAGGAGGCCATCAGGATGGCCAGGGAGATGGGGATCGCCCTGGAGAAGGGGGGAACCCTGTTCCTGGACGAGGGGGCCGTCATGCACCTGATCTCGGAGGCCCTGAAGGAGTATGGCGTGATCTACGCGACCCTGGGTGAGGCGAAGAGGGAGTATTCCGACATCCTGGAGGAGTATGCCGTCAGCAGGGTGGACCTCTCCCGGGTGCAGGACGGCATCCTGGTCTACGTGCCCAGGAACACGGTCATTGAGGAGCCCATATCCACGTGCTACGCCCTCGCCAGGAGGGGGGTCGTCCAGAGGGTCTACAACCTGTACGTGGCCGAGGCGAACGCGCACATGGTCACCAGCACCGGCTGCTACGCCCTGACCGACGAGGGGGCGCACTGGAGCGTGACCGACGTTCACCTGGGCGAGGGTGCGAGGGCATCGAGCATCATGATCCACAACTGGAGGCCGGGGATCAGGGTCTCCATGAGCAAGAGGGCGAGGATCCTCGACCGCGCCTACCTGAGCGCCTTCTACATAAACAGCTCCGTGCCCGAGAGGATAACCTCCATGACGGAGCTCCTCCTAGAGGGTGAGGACTCTAAGGCCGACTCCGACACCATCGTGAACGCCGCCGGCTCCTCCAGGTACGACTACATCAGCATCGCGAGGCTCTCCGGCCCCGGCTCCTCCGCCCAGCTCCTCTCCAGGATCGTGGCCAGGGGCTCGGCCGAGGTCAGGAACGTGATCAGGATAGAGGCCTCCTCCCCCGGGACCAGGGGGCACATCGAGTGCAGGGCCCTGCAGCTCGGGAACGCGCGGGTGTCCACGCTGCCCGAGCTCCTGAGCAGCACGCGCGACGCTGAGCTCACCCACGAGGCGAGCATAGGGAAGATCTCGAGGGAGCAGCTGAACTACCTGTTCACGAGGGGCTTCGACGAGGAGGAGGCCACTTCGCTGATCGTCAAGGGCTTCATGGGGGCCGGGCTGGGGAGGGTCCCGGAGCCCCTGAGGCCGGTGGTCGGGAGGATCATCGAGGAGCTCAGCCGGGGCGGGATGTGAGCCTTATCCAGGACTCCACCTCGCCCACCACGGGCTCCTCCTCCGAGAGGCTCATCTCTATGGGCGATATGAGGCCGCCGAAGGTGTGGCCCAGGCCCTCCAGGGGCTTGAGCCTCTTCCTCCCCGTCCCCAGGCTCCTCAGGAGCTCGATAGAGCCCTTCATGTCCGAGACCTCGTCCCTCTCCCCGTGTAGGATCAGGGTAGGGGCCCTCACGTGCCTGGCCGCATGCAGTATGGCCCTCCCCGTGAGGGAGTAGAGGTCGTCCAGGAAGCCGTAGGTGAACCTCCTCCTGCTTAGGGGGTCGTTCAGGATTGCCTTCCCCACAGGATCTGAGCTGAGCCTCTCCTCCAGTGCCCCGTCGAGGACGACCTCCTTGTCGGGCCTCACCCTGGCGTTGATCCAGATCCCAACGCGCCTGAGGATCCTCGAGAACCGCCCTTCGGTCCCCCGGACGTGGGGGGCGAGGAGGACCATCGGGAGCCCGTGTGCGGGGGAGAGCCTGATGGCGAACCCGGCCCCTATCGAGTGTCCGATCAGGTGCGTGACGCCGTAATGCTCGACCAACGAACTCAGGTCCCTGAGGGAAAGGGGCACTGAAGGGGGACCCCCCGTAAGGCCGTGCCCCCTGAGGTCGGGGGCGAGGACCTCTATCGATCTGGCCTGCAGGCGCGTCCCGAGCTTCTCGAAGTACCCCGCGTGGGCCCCCAGGCCGTGGATGCAGAGGGCCCGGGCGACGGGCATGGGGGGCCTGAACCTGAGGATTCTTATCCTGAGTCCGTCATCGGCCCTGAACCACTCCTCCCTCATTACTCCATAATCAAGGCCTTCCTATATTTTTGCACTTCCTGGCCCTGACCACGACGAAGGACCCCTTGCCGTGGCCGGGGAGGACAGGGTCAGGGCGCTCCATCTCGTCGGGGTCGCCGAAGATGGTCTGCCTGAACTCGAAATCGCAGAAACCGGCCTTCTCGAGCATCTCCACGACCTCCCTGACCGTGAAGAACCTCGCCACCCTGTAGAACGGACTGCCAGAGCTCCTGTACCTTTTACCCAGCGGGGACTCGGCGTCGACGAAGCCTATGATGACGTAACCCCCGGGCCTGAGGATCCTGTTTACCTCCCTCAGGGCCTTCTCTGGGTCGTCCAGGAAGCATATGGTCGTCACCATGAGGGCGAAGTCGAAGGAGGAGTCCCCGAGTGGGAGGTCCTCCGCCACGCCCCTGATGACCTTAACACCCCTGGACTCGGCGACCCTGGCGAGCCTCTCCGAGGGCTCGACGCCGAGCCCTATGCCCAGGGGGGCGGCGAACCTGCCGGTACCCACCCCTATCTCGACCCCCTTGCCCCCCGGTAGCAGCTCCCTGACCGCCTCGAGCTCGGACATGTAGGCGTTTCTGTGCTCCTCGAACCACCTCTCGTATCTGTCGAGGTGCTTCTCGAAAACCTCCGTTTTCGGGCTCATATCGCCTCCATCAGGAACAGGCCCGAGGCCAGCTTGGGGTAGAAGTCCGTGCTCTTTGGGGGCATCGGGTTTCCCTCGTCCACGACCCTCATGACCTCCTCCGGCCTGACGGCCCTCATGAAGATCGCCAGCCCTCCCCCAGACTCGACGGCCTCGATTCCGCCCTCAACGGTCCTGGTGAAGGACACGAGCCCAGAGGCCCTGTCTTCGAGGCCTAGGATACCCTCCACGATGACGTGGTGGACGACGGACACCGGAAGGGAACGGTAGGCCTCCCCAGCCCACGGGGGCATGAAGGCCGATAGGTCCCCCTCGGGCTCGAGGCACCAAGCCTCCCCATCGAACAGGACTATCCTGTCTTCCGCGATGCACCTCCCTATCTCCCCCCTCGACACCCTCGAAATCCTGAACGTCTCCCTGAGGCTCTTCCACTCCTTCTCTCCGAGACTCCTTCTGACGACCCTGTGGCTGGGGAGGATGAGCACGTCGTTGTCGTTGATGGGGGCGATGAATGCGAGGACGTACTTGGAGCCCGTGAGCTCGGAGTACCGCATGGCGGCCGTGAACCTGTGGTGGCCGTCGGCGATCACGACCCTCCTATCCCTGAGGGCCCTGACCGCCTCCTCGGCCGCCCACTCCGGCAGCCTCTTGGTCATGTGCCACACGTTCGTGGGCTCCGTAGCCCTCCTGGCGAGGCCGTCGGCGGAAGACTCCAACACGTCCCTAAGCTCCCTCGAGTCCACGATGAAGAAGATGGGCTCGAGGTGGAAGCCTGTCGCCTCGAGGATCTTCAGCCTGTCCAGGACGAAGTGCTCG
>Ga0256842_1002623_pt1 | contig 12671 bp, 24 predicted proteins | sample 4559240metaG_FD_185973 | JGI IMG/M metagenome (GOLD analysis project Ga0256842, IMG submission 185973) | Hydrothermal vent microbial communities from Guaymas Basin, Mexico - 4559-240 | ecosystem: Environmental > Aquatic > Marine > Hydrothermal vents | place: Mexico: Guaymas Basin | collected...
CGGAAGAACCAGAGAGGGATAGTGATAGATTAGAAGTTATTGAGAATCTGATCAATTATTGGGAATTTAGAGAGGCTTTAAATGAACTTAAAAAAATCAAACTAGCTCCTAACATTTTTCTTGGAATTAGAATAATCATTAACGGGATTTTATCTGCAGTTCGGGAAAGTATAAAGGATGGAGTATTGAGAGAAGAACTTAGAAAGGTATTTGTAAAATATATTGAGGACATAATACCCATAGCAAATGAAATTGGAAATTTAAGATTAAAATCCCTCGCTTTTGCTGACATCTCGGTGGCATTTTATATGCTCAATGAGAACCTTAAAAGTGACTTAGCTTTGAAAACCTCATTAAACATTGCTACGGATATCGGGGATGATGACCTCTTAGTTGAAATCGTAAAAGCTCTCATTGATAGAGGCCTCTTAAAGAAGGCAGCCTATGCAATAAAGCTTGTTAGAGATAGAAAGAAGTTAGATGTTATTCTATCTCATCTTGCAGTAATGTTTTACGGTTCAGGGGAATTTGAGAAAGCTGATATTACATTGCAGCATGTAGAAAGTCCGTTTCATAAAGCAACGGCTCTTTATTATATGGCATCATTGGAAGCATCAAAGGACAAGAAAAAGGCATTGTCACTTCTTGATTCTGCATTCGAGATACTTGATGAAGTTGATAACCCAATACTTAAATTTGAATTATTCCTGAAATTAACGGATTTAAAATCCTCACTAACAGGAGAATCAATGCCTAAAACTGACTTCTCAAAGTTCTGATGAGTTCCTTCTCTGTTAGAGCAGCTTTTTTTAGGATTCCTCTCTTTTTAAGTTCCGCGCCTATCCTTATACTAGCGGGCAGTCTAATCCCCAGTTCTTTGAGAAGTTCAACTTCCTCAAAAACTTCTGAAGGTCTGCCTTTTAATATTATCCTCCCTTTATCCATGACAATGACTCTATCCGCAAAACTCAACATATATTCTGCATTATGTTCAACTAGGACTATGGTGATACCTTGTTCTTTATTTAATAGTGTAATTAAGCTGAGAACTTGTTCTTTTCCCATAGGGTCAAGTTGGGCAGTGGGTTCATCAAGTACAATAATCTCGGGTTTCATTGCTAAGATACTTGCAATAGCAAGTCTTTGTTTTTGTCCACCGCTTAGATTAGGAGGGAACTCGCTTTCTAATCCTTGGAGGCCTGTAATTTTAAGTGCCCAATTTATTCTTCGCTGTATTTCGTCTCTTTCAAGTCCAAGATTTTCCAGTCCGAATGCTATTTCCTCCTCAACTGTCATATTAAAAAGCTGAGAATCAGGATTCTGCAGTATAAGCCCTACTATTGTTGATAGCTTTGAAGGAGGAGTTTCTCTTGTATTATACTCCTTCACATATACATTACCTACAAAGTCCCCTCGTATAGAATTCGGTATAACTCCGTTTAATGTAAGGCATAATGTGGATTTACCACTCCCACTTGCGCCTAAAATTCCTAGGAATTCTCCTTTTTTGATATCCAAGTTTATATCCTTTATTGCATACTCCTTAGCTCTGCGATACCTGAAACTCAGATTTTCTATTCTTATCAGTTTCATTTTCTCTCCACCAACCGCGGCACCAATAGAAATGCACTCACTATAAACACGAGGGTAGAGAATATTTCAAGCCTTCCTATCCACATATGAAGTGTGAGGAGTATTTTAACGTCAATTGGCAGAGAAGGTGATGTTACTCCAACACTCAACCCCACGTTTCCTTGAGCTGATGCTACCTCAAAAAAGGCATTTACCAGAGATACTCTAAGTCTGAGCATTAACCAAATTGTACCAATTAAAAGAAACGCAAAATATGTCATTGTGAAACTGAGAACCTCTTGTATCTCCTCGTCTGAGAATATATAATCTCCTACTTTTCTTTTTATGATAGCGCCTTTGGGTAGAATAGCCTGTTCGATTGTCCATTTCAGGCTTTCATACATAAGAGTTACTCGGATAAGCTTTATACCTCCGGCTGTACTTCCAGCTCCTCCGCCAATCACCATCAAGAAACCAATCATGAATTTGGCAAGCTCTGGATATTTGTTTAAATTACCAATACCAAAGCCAGTACACGTAATTGCAGAGACTGAATGAAAAATAGCCTCTCTAAAAGCTCTTCCAACTCCCATATTTATCTGTATGAGACTATATGCAATTAGGATTATTGTAGGGACAAGAAAGAAGAACATGTACTTAACTTGGATATCTTTGAAAAATCTCGAAAGAGAGCGCTCTTTAAACATGCGATAATGAACCGTAAAGTTTGTAGCGCCCATTATCATCAGAAAAATTGTAACAGCTTCGATGCTTAGACTGTTGAAATATCCTATACTGAGATCATGGGAGCTCATACCACCGGTTCCTAATCCCGTCATTGAGTGTATCAAAGCATCAAAAAGTGGCATTCCGTTGATATAATAAAGGTAGACACCAACGAGAGTCAGGAGAAAGTATATTTCAAAAATTACTTTTGCTGTATTTACCAAGTTAGGCATTATTCTTTCACTTCTTGCTTCAGCCTTATACAGACGAGCTGCCGCCACTCCTGGACGGATAAGAACCGTTAGTGCCACAAGGACAATGCCTATGCCACCAAGCCACTGCATCCAAGCACGCCAGAAGAGAATGACATGTGGATAGCTCTCTAAATGGCTCATCATTGTTAAACCAGTTCCTGTCCATGCGGACATGCTTTCAAAATATGAGTCAATAAAACTCATCTTGGCAATGAACATAAAAGGGACAACACTTATCAAGGAGGCAAAGAGCCATACAAAAGCTGCAGAAACCATTGCCTGTCTTAAATTGACATCTTCGATTTTCCCGATATGTCTTCCCATCCAAGCTCCAAGGAGTATACTGATGAATCCGGGGATTGCAAAATAATATATGTAGTCCATCTCTCCCCTATAAATCCACACAAGAAGGCCGGGTACAAGATAAGCAAGACCAATACCCTGAAGGATTGCTCCTATGAGGTTTTTTACGACAAAAAGGTCATCGGTAGTATTAATGTATTTTCTGAGCTTTAGCATTTCTCCACCACAGAGGTAGAACCCACTTAGGAAATAAAAGGTTTTCGAGGATTGAGATGATACTGTCAGGATAAGTTAGACTGCCCTATACTGAATTTGCTATCAGGCGCTTATCTATTTTATCCTAAACGGCATGGTTTCAATGATGCTGTTGAGATGAATCAGATACAAGTTTCCCATCTGACAATAGTGTTAGGATAAATTTGGATATGCGCCAGATGTCGTGCTTATCTTAACAGTATATGTCTGCCCACAGTTAGTTTTATCTCCATCATGTGCTTACCTAGTTACTAAGAGTATAGCGGAAATACTATAAAGGATAATGAGTGTTACTTTTTTGGTGGTGATAATGCCCGATGAAATGAAACTACTTCTCCAAGCTGGAGAAATTGCAAGAAAGGTTAAATCCGAGGTTATAAAGCTCATTAAACCCGGAGCTTCTCTGTATGAGATCGCAGAGTTTGTAGAAAATCGAATAACAGAACTTGGGGGAAAACCAGCTTTTCCATGTAACCTCTCAATAAATGAAATTGCAGCTCATTACACTCCCTACAAGGGCGATAAAACAGTGCTCAGTGAAGGCGATTACATAAAAATTGACCTGGGTGTGCATGTGGATGGGTATATCGCCGATACAGCGTTGACAGTTAGAGTGGGTATGGATGAAGACGATCTTATGGAAGCCTCCAGAGAGGCCCTTGAAAATGCCATAGCGACTGTCAGGTCGGGAATTCAAATAAGAGAAATAGGCAGGGTTATAGAAGATACAATACGAGGAAAGGGGTTTAATCCCATCGTCAACCTAAGTGGGCATAAAATAGAGCGTTACAAACTTCATGCAGGAATTTCAGTTCCTAATGTTTATAGAGCTGCTGATACTTACGTTCTAAAAGAAGGAGATGTAATTGCCATAGAACCTTTTGCAACTACGGGAGCAGGTCAGGTTATTGAAGTTCCTCCGGCCCTGATATACATGTTCGTCAAGAATAAGCCAGTTAGAATGCCCCAAGCAAGAAAGCTCTTAAATTACATAAAAACAAACTATTCAACACTACCCTTTGCATACCGCTGGCTTCAGAAGCTGATGCCCGATGCTCAGTTAAAACTTGCATTATTGCAACTTGATAGAGCTGGGGCCATATACAGCTATAACATCTTGAAAGAAATTAGAGGAGGATTGGTTAGTCAATTTGAACATACTGTTATAGTTGAAAAGGATGGAGCACAAATAACCACCTAACAGCTTGTGTTTCTACAGTTAGGTTAAAGTTTATGGCGCCGGGGCAGGGATTTGAACCCTGGTGGGCGAATGCCCAGTGGATCTCGAGTCCACCGCCTTCCCTGGCTAGGCTACCCCGGCACACCAAATCACCAGTCTGAACAACCAATACGCCTCTCCTAAGCAGCGTTACCGCAGTTACGACCTCATCAACCGTCAAATCCTCAGCTAAAGCCACCTCAAGCAGCTTTGCTACAATCTGGCTCACGTTCGGCCAGCGCTCCTTGGCCTTTTTGTAGATCTCTGGAGGTAGCGTAATGTGCAGACGTGGTGAAAAGCGCTTCGGCTTCCGCCGCTTCCGTTTTCCAGCCTGTTCCTCCGCCACCGCTTGGCTGTGTCCGGACACACCACCTGATTTTACCATGACACACTCACCAATACTAAATTTATAAACTTTACTATATTTACCTTACGCACACAACCAAAGAAAAAACAAGAAAAAAATGAACAATCACTTCCTCTTCTTCTTACGAGATGCCTTCCTTCCAGCAGTTTTCTTCTTGGCTTTAGAACGCTTTTCAGGACACTTAAATTTCCGAAGCCGAATAATAACTATATCCTCCGGAACATTATGAGTATCAGCACCAGCAGGAACCACCAAAATCTTTCCAACAATCCTAACCTTAGAGCCAGCTAAATTACGCACATACCTGTTAAGCTGCTCAACCTCCTTCCAACCAACCTTACAGACAGCCTTAACCTCCACAACAACACGCTCAACAACATCCCCAGCCTTACGCTCAACAACAAAATCAGGCTCATATCCAGACCACCGGCTCCTAAATATAATATCCCAACCAGGAAACCTCCTCCTCAAAACCCGCCGAACGTACGGATACATATCCACCTCCTTAACCATAGAAACACCTCCACAAAAATTAACAAAACAAAATAACCAACAAAACTAAATAAACATTTTCACAACCAGAAAAGCACTAAACACTCAAAAACCTATAGAATTCCCTCAAAACCTCATCCGATATATCCCTAAACCCCTCCAAAACATCCTCATAACTCACACCAACCTTCATGAAATTCTTAGCATCCTCAGCATAATCACCAACCAAAGCAATCCTATCACCACACCACCTGCCAAACCACTCCCACTCATCCATAAAACCAACCACCGTACCATCCACATTGTCAGTCGCCAACAAATAACCCAAAACACCAAAATCCCTACAGCCAACAATCTCCCTCAACTTACCAGCACCAAACCTCAAAAACTCACGCCTATCCAAATTCACAACCACAAAATACTGACCCATTTAGATCACCTCAAAAACATATACAAAACAACAACAATATAAACATTGCCATAAAACTAACCACCACTATATAGACACCAAAAAGAAATAACCACAAAAGAACAAAAACTAGAATGATTTTCAAGATTTTCCAAGGTGAGCCTTGATAAACTCAAAGAATCCAACCACAGACTGCTCCTGAGAAGGACTGGCAGGAACTTTCTGACCACCAAAATGCTTATGAAACGGCCAGCTACCTGAATCAGGATGATGTGGATAATTATCCCAGCGTACCAGAATCCTCGAACCTTCCTTCTCTGAAAATGCACGCCAAAACTTCTTGGATCTAAACTCCGTGTTTAGGTTCTTTACAGAAGTTAATCTTTGTCTTGTTTTTGAATGAGGAGAAACCCACGAAAATCCCATCTTTACTAACACAAGATAATTCTCACCAAACTTATTTACCTCAAATGACACTCCCAAACTAAACCCAGTACCTCCCTTAATCACTCCTCTAACATTCCACAGAAATTTATTTCCATTCTGCAAAAGAGGAAACAAAACATAATCAATAACAACTCCCATTCTCTTGAACATCTCAATCTCCGCCACAATTTCCCGAAACTTTTGATTCACCCACTTTTTCACATCATCTTTAGAACTAAACACAGGAGAATGAACCTCAAACACTAAATTCATGAAAAATCCCTCTCAGTGAGACCGCTGCTTTAAAGCATGATACATCTCCAAATCATGCACATGCTCCTCAAGCCAAAGATCCTCACTCTCCATAGCAAGCCTCATTAACTCCTCAGGATCATCCGTCCCATACATCTCACGAATATCCTCAACCAAAGCCTCATAAAACTCAAGAGCATCCCCCAACGACAAGGTCTTATCCTTAACCAACTTATCCACCTCCTCAGGAGAAGGTTGAGGACCAGAAATAGTTATCTCAATATGAGTAGTCCTCTGAACAACCGTTCCAGGCATAGCAGGAACAGAAGGATGAGCACCAACAGGAACAATGGTTGGCTTTCTTTTCTTCTTTTTCATAACCCTCCCCAAACATAATTATCTATAAATAATATAAAAGCTTATTTTCAAAAATCATCATCCTAAATTGACAAAATGACAATAAGCAAAAGGAAAATAACCACAAAACAAAAAGCCTACAGCAAATCAAGAAAGACAATGAACAGAAACACCAAACAAAATTGAACAGAAAAGAACCAAAGCCAAAACAAAAGATCATAATTACCAAAAAATATTTATTATCATATTGTGTATCCTGTTAAGGTGGCCTCCATGAAATATGTCAAACTGCTCTTCTCTCTGCTAATAGTAGTGCTATTAGTAGTTTCTATTTCTGGATGCCAACAAACACCAGAAAAAACAGCAGAACAAATAAGCAAAAACGCTGAAGCAACAACAACCACAACACCAAAAGAATGGATAGCACTCGACAAAGATTACACATTCGATAGCAGAATATACGCACCATTTGAACTCGATAAGACTACAAAACTAACAATAACTTTAAACTTGCCAAATGGCAAAAGCTTAGACTATATTGGCGTAATACCAGAAAACGAATTAGAGAAATGGAAAGAAGATGACACAGCATCAGAATACCTCTATCTAAAAACAGATGTTGAAAGCGGAACATACACAACAACACTAAATGCTGGAAAATACGTTTTTGTTATCGGACTTCCAACACCACAGTATCAAACACTCAAAGACGACACAATAGTAGTAAAAGCTGGAGATTATGAAGCAATACCAATTTACTTGGACAATATTCTCTATGCACAAAACATGGAAATAACAATAAACATAAGAGAAAACCTCGACATTAACCTCTACTTCCTCGAATAAAAAGAATATCAAATCCTAAAAGAAGGAGGAACACCAAAAGCCTACATAATAGAGAAAAAAGCAACAAGCGGAACATACACCATTGACGGTATCTTACTACCAGATACTTATTACCTCGTGCTAAGCAACACCTACTCACTAATTACAGACAAAACCATAGATTACACAGTTACCGCAGAAATATCAGAACCATTCACAGGACACATAAAAATAATTGCCAAAGAAGAAGGTTAATGCTTTCGAGATCTCTTCTTATTTTTACCTTTCTCCACACCAATAATGGCAACAATAACAGTATCTCCAACTTCAATATTCAAATCTCGCCTAATCTCTTTAGGAATTGTAATTCTGTAACTTGCTATAACCTCAGCTTTTATAATCTTATCAGGCTCAACCTCGATCTTAACCTTAGGTAATGACATCTTCAACCACCTTATTTGAGCTTTTCACTACTCTTTTTGTAGCTCTTGGTATAAAAACGTTTTTGATATACCTAAAAATACCAACTCGGAATAATTTAGTATATACTAAATTGTTGACTCCAACCATAGCTTAGAGTCTCTCAAAATTTGCTTTGAATTTAGTATATACTAAATGAATTAAATAAATACGGATATAATTAATTATAATATAGACCTAATTTATTTTCTTTATTCTATTATGCTGGCTATTCTCAGCATGATCTGAAAAGTTTAGTATATACTGAATTGTTTAATTTTGGTATATATTATACCTATTAGGTATATCCAAAACTTTTTTATACCTAAAAATACCTATTAGGTATTGATGAAATCAGTTTTGGCTCAAATCAGCCAGAGCCACGAGGTGGTAAGAATGCAGATTGTGAAGTGGTCTGAAGTTTCAGAGGTTTTGAAGCCAAGCGATTTGGGAATTAAGGAAGGCTATGAAGTAGTTTCAGTAAATTTAGCAAAAAAGAGAGCTGTTGTGAAAAAGGACGGTGAGTATTTCTTTGTTGGTTTAACAGATGAAGAGGTTAAGCTTGTCAAAAAAGCGAGAGGTGCTGAGCAATGACTTGGCTGATTTTTGAGGATGGACGGCGTGTTAGCGTGCTGAATGTACAGCAGATTACAGCAGTTGAGGCGTTTGAGTTCAAGGATGGAGTAAAGTTAGATATTTGGCAGGCTGATGGGAAGAAGGCTGGGTTTTCGCTGAAGGATAAGAAGCAGTTGGAGACTTTGATTAATGTTCTGGAGATGAAGGAAGGCTGGTATTACATCAAGGACGGTGAGGTTAAGCTTTGGAAAGGCGCTTTTGAAACGGATACTGAGGAGGTTAAGAAGAATGAGAAAAGTGAAAACATACAAAGGTCATGACATTTTCGAGGATGGCGAGTTCTGGATTGTCAAGGGTCCAGTGATAGATGATAAGTTGCCGTGGGGATTCTTTCCGTTCCTAAAAGACGTTGAGGGTTTTATTGATGACCTGATCGAGGAGGCTGGGAAATGAAGTTCTATGGTTTCTTGGAGATTCGTGATGGTTTGAAGCAGATTTGCTTTGATGAGGTTGTGATTGAGGCTGAGGAGTACACTAAGGCAAGAAGAGCCTTCCACTACTGGCTGGTAAAGGAAGCCATGGAAGTCAAGGTCAACGAGGATTACGAGGATCATGCTGAGTTCATGGCTATTGAATTAGCTCCAAAGCGAGCCTTCCGTCTTAAATCCGTGAAAGCTGATGAGTTGATTTCTGAGGTAGTTAAAGAGCTCAGGAGGAAACTCTAATGACTTGGTATAAGGAGAAGCGGACTAAGGAGGAGAGGAGAGAGATTTACAGGCGGCTCAGGGAGATGGGTTATCCAGCAGAAATTGCAAGAAGGCTTAGGGACTGGAGCGAGAGCCACATTGAACTTTTCATTAAGAGTAATCCTCCTGAGCAGATTAAAGCGGCGATGGAGAAGGCGAAGGATGAAGCCGAGTTTTACGAGGCTTATCCTGAGTTGGAAGTTTCGGTTTCTGGGATTAATTATACTGCTATACAGGGGGAGGAGTGATGCTTCTCATTGAGTATTTTGATGTTTCAAATCTTAAGGCTTTCAGGGAGGCTTTGGAGAAGGTTGAAGAGCTTAGACAGGTGATTGAGGTTAAGGTTGCAAACATTGAGCTTGAAGATGGCAAAATCAAGTTTGTTCTGAGCTTCAAGGAAGAGGACAAAGAGCTTGTTATCTCAGCTTTTCCGAAAGCGGTGGTGATAGCATGAAGGTTTATGTGAATTGGGTTAGTTTTGACGTTGATATTGATAAGATTGAGGAGGTCAATTTCTATTATGACAGTAAAACGCACAGATGGAAGGCTTATGTGGGTCATGGAACAGGAGATGAGTTTGAGATTTCAGAGAAGAAGGGAAAAGCCATCATTGAGTTTCTCAAGTGGTTAAGCCAGGAGTCGAAGAAACTTTCGAGTGTAGGACCTGGAGACGAAGAAACCTTCGACATGGTCCATGACGAAGAAATTTTCGACTTCCAAGGTGAGGTGCCATGATTTACAATTTTCTTTTCTCTGATTCTAAGGAGGAATTGGAGCGTTACGTGGGAGATGCTATAGAATTCGGCGTTCCAGCCAAGGACATAAATGAAGCGACGGATTTAGCGGTGAGAAAAGCGTTGAAAGAGCATTATCAGTATGTTTTGATTTTTGTTTGGACTCCGGAGCCGGTGGCTGTGAAGATTGTTGATGCGTATTTTGAGGTTTTCAGAATCTTTTTTGAAAAAATGGTAAGAGGTGGGGAGGATGGCGAAAAAGGAATGGCCGAGGCATGGTAATCGGAAGGACATGTATCGTCGTGTTGATCCTGAGAAGGCTTTTGATTATCTTGAAAATGTGTTGTTGGAGGCAAGGGTGAGAACTGAGTTCAGCAAAGTGCTCAGGGAAGCTCAGAGGGAAGTTGATTATTATCGTTTGGGAGCGTTTGATGTGGATTCAGTGATTTATGATTATGCGGCAAAGAATGGGAAGTTGAAGGCTCTTATTGAGCTTAAGGCAAAATCGCAAGTGAATTACCTGAATGGCTATTTTCTGTTTAGAGAATCGCAGTATCTGGTAACTAAGGAATTGGCAGAACGGCTAAGAGTGCCGTATTACTGGATTATCTGGAACAGGGAAGGCAGGCTCTGGTATGTTACTGATGTCATGAAGACAAGGGTTGAGATTGTTAAGAGCGAGCGGTTGAAGTATGATGCTTTTGCCAGGATGGATAAGGATTCTTTCCTGACGCTTACGGAGAAGGATTTCAGGGATTGGCTGATTAGGGAAATCTTCTGAGGCGGTGTAGGATGGTTAAGGCTCATGTACCAAAGCCAAAGAAACGACCAGGAAGGCCACCAAAGTGGAAACAAGGCATAACTCCAAAGTATTACAAAATGCCAATAGACTTGGAAGCTAAGCTTAAACGATTAGTCCAAGAAGGAAAGTTTGAGAGTGAGGTTGAGGCGATTTATCATTATGTTATGTATGCTGATAAGTTGGATGAGCTTTTTGAGAGGATTAAGAGGCTTGAGGAACAGTTAGAGCTTAAGGATAAGGAGATTGAGGCTTTGAGAGCGAGGGTTAAGGTTTTGGAAAGTGAGAAGGAGGAGTTTGTTAGGAAGTATCATGAGCTTTTGAAGGAGCATGAGGGGGTGGTTAAGGAATTAATGAGGTTGAAGGCGGGGTTTGGTGCTCAAAATGAAAATGAAAAGGAAGGTGTGGAGGTGGTGGGTCATGAGAAGGATTTGTGGAGTTTGACTAAAAGATATTTAGAACTCAGGGATAAGAAACTAAGGACGTTGAGTGATAGGGAATTAATGAAACTTGAAGAAGAGCAGAAGAAGATTCAGAGAGAAATAAATGCTATTCTGGATTCTTTGGGAATTGTGAAGCTTTCGTTTTGGAGGACGCTTAATCAAAAGGGTTTAGATGAAGTGAAGAGGTTGGTAGGTGGTTGAACATGGAGAGGATTAGGTCAAGGTTGTTGGCTGGTGTGTTTAAGAATGAGAGGGGGGTGGTGGAGAGGTTTCATGTTGTTTTTTGGAGTGTGAGTGAGGATGAGTGGCGGCGTGTTAGGTCTGAGTTGGAGGCTTTGATTACGGAGATTGATTTGTATCTTATGGGGAAGGGAAAGAGGCAGTTTGTTGAGTTTGAGGATGATGGTAGTGTGAGGTGAGCGAGATGGTTAGAAAGTTGCTTATTGGAATATATTTGGATGAAAATGGAAGGATTGAGCGTGAAGTAAATAAAAAGATACTGAAAGAACTTGAGTTAGAGAAAGTGCAAGAAATTTCTAAAATACTTGCCGATGTTATCAAGAATAAAGTTGAGCGTTTTAAACAGATCGAAAAGAAAAAAGGAAGTCTACCATGCAAGTATCATGAGATTAATTTAGTGATTAGTTATGGGTATGACCGTGAGGAACTTAGATATTATCTTGAGGAGGAGGACGTCTTTGTCCATCCACTTCATGTACATTGGGAGCATCATAAAGAGTATAAAGTTAATACTTTTGAAGAGGCTATTAATAAGTTGAAAGAAGTTTTTGAAAAGTTCAAAGAATCCGAAGAATCAAGAATTGAAGCAATAACTGATTTCTTCAGATATGTGGTCGGTGAGCAGATTTTTCAAGATTACAGAATTAAAGCTTAATGAGGGGTTGTGACTCTATATTTTTCTTATTATTGGTTTTTATTTTCGTGGTGTGATTATACTGTGAAATACCGTGATATTTTGAGTAAAATTTGAGGTGGAGGTGTGAAGTTTGAGTGAGGGTGTGAGAAAAGTGAGATATATTTGTTTGAATTGTGGTGTGATTTATGAGAGTAAAGCGAAAGTGCCACAGTGTCCTGTATGCAGGCATAAGAAAAGAATGAAATTTGAGGATTTTGAGGTGTTGAGTGAGTTGGCCAAGCGTGAAAATAAGCCGATTTTTGAGGTTATTCATGAGGCTGTTGAGTGTGTGAAAAGAAGAAGAAATTTTTGGCAAAAATTCATGTTTTGGTGATGGGACATGGGTGAGCGTGAGAAGAGGGAGTATGTTTGTTTGAGATGTGGTAATGTCTATTCTTCGAGAGCTAAAGTGCCACAATGTCCTATTTGCAAGTCAAGAAAAAGAATGGAGTTGGAAAAGTTTTTAGCTTTACCAAAAGAGCAACAGGAAAAGCTTTTAGGCAAATCAAGGGATAACAAAAAGTCCGAGGATAACATGAAG
>Ga0256842_1002624_pt1 | contig 12670 bp, 8 predicted proteins | sample 4559240metaG_FD_185973 | JGI IMG/M metagenome (GOLD analysis project Ga0256842, IMG submission 185973) | Hydrothermal vent microbial communities from Guaymas Basin, Mexico - 4559-240 | ecosystem: Environmental > Aquatic > Marine > Hydrothermal vents | place: Mexico: Guaymas Basin | collected...
CGATGCGTGCAAGCGTACACATCAAGCTTCCCAAACTATCCAGAAACATAAAGGCGCTCGAATCTATCACGGATAGGCACCACCTGCAAATCAGAGGCGTTCACGGCGAGCACAGCGGAAGCGAAGGAGGCATTTACGATATCAGCAACCGGCGTCGCCTGGGGATTACGGAAGTAGAAGCCGTACAAAATATGCATGACGGTGTCGCCGAATTGATCGCTACGGAATCGTCACTTTAGGAAAATGAAGATGAAGCCAGAAATTTCGGTAGATCAAAAAACGTTACAGGAGATCACGCTCGAATGCAAACGCGCACTCGATAGGCTCGATGTGGTAACGCCTCCGCTCTATGCCTCGCTTTTCAGGGAGTTTGCCATGGAGCGAGGGTTGAAAGATATTCCAGACAACGCCCAATCATGCGCAAAGATCGTCGAAACACAGATATCCTCCTTGACACAAATAGGCGAGAAGAGCGATGCGCATATCGAACGTCTCGATACTACCTCCAAAAAAGCGCTAGACGCGATGGAGCGTGGCGACAGGAGATCCCTGAAAAAGAGTATCGATGAAACAGAAGCGCTCCGACGTGAAATCGAGCAGCTCAAAGAGAGTGTTTACACGGATCCTCTCACCAAAGCCTATAATCGCCAGTGGCTCGATGCACACTTTCTCGACAAAGATGGCCGCATAACCCGTTCCTGCCATCTGGCAATTATAGATCTCAACTATTTCAAACAGATCAACGACACATTGGGTCATGTTGCCGGAGACAAAGTGCTTACATATATTGCCAGCCATCTCAAAACATACCATGTTCCACTCGTTCGCTACGGTGGAGACGAATTTCTTCTAATTTTCGAAGAGGGTTCAAAAGAGGCCGAGACCACCTTGAACGAATGCCGAGAGCGGCTTTTAAGGAAAAAACTCAAATACCAGGATAAAACATTCAATGTCAGCTTCTCATATGGCATCACAAGCTGTGAAGCGAATACTCTCTTCTACGACGCTATAGAAAGCGCGGATTCCAGGATGTACAAGGATAAAGAGCGAATCAAAAAACGTATCGCACCGCCACTCCAGCTCCAAAACCCATCCGGATAGAAGCTTACAGAAAATGTTAAACGCTACGAAGCCGCACCCTCTTCATCCAGATTGAAGAATACAACGCGTGCTTTTCCATTATGTTTGGCTCTATACATGGCATTATCGGCAGCATGCAAAATATCGTCAATGCCTGTCTCATACTCATGAACGAGAGCGATTCCGATACTGGCGGTTACACGATAAGCCTTTCGATTGAAAGTATAGTCATATTTTATAGATGACAATAGCTTGCCGGATATCTTACGCAGCGTATCGATCGCTTTTTTCTTGTCACTACCCAGATTCTCGACAAGAATCACAAACTCGTCACCTCCAAACCGGGCTACGATATCCTCTTCGCGCATAGTTTCACACAGTTTTTTGGCCACCAGCTTTAAAAGCTCGTCTCCTGCCTTGTGGCCTGCAGTATCGTTGACCATTTTGAAATTATCCAGATCCACAAATATCACGGCGCCGTAATCGTAGTGACGCCTAGAAAACGCAATAGCCTTTTTGAGCTGCTCCATAAAATAGAAACGGTTGTATAGACCGGTCAACTCGTCATGAATCGCCCTGTATCGGATCTCTTCGAAAATCTGGGCATTTTGCACCATCACATCATCGTATCGCCTGGAAACTTCGAGCAAGAGGTTGCGCAAAATCTCTTTCTTTATCTTTTCTCTCACACTGTCCCCTATCTCTCTTTGAGACCCGTCAACAAAGAGGTATCGTTATAAAATTGCAGCGACCGTTTTAAAAAATCGTGGCCGATCTCTCCAAATGTAAAAAAACCGAAAAGTGGAGCGTGCAGCAGGTTGCGGTAAACTCTATTCTCCTCTTGATGTAGATCCTCCAGGGCATATTGGCGCGCAATACACGAAAAATTGAAAAGTATTTCAGGATGCGGCATCCGCTTTGCCAATAACGCGGCGCTTTTTCTGTCGGCATCTACCAACTGCTCTCTTTCTCCATAGCTGAGCTTGATCTTCTGCCCCTCTTTTACCGGCCCGTAGAACTCTACCCACTCACTCTTTTTGTCACGAAATATCCGAAGGGTCAAAAGGTTTTCGCTGCTCTCATCGAGTATCACAATAGGCGTGTACCATAGATATTCAGGTTTGAAATTTTCGATACTTCCGACCAGCCTATCTATAATACGAGCAAAAGAGATATGATCGTCAACCTCGTACAACCGATAGCCTTTCGCTTTCGTTACCGTATATTGCACCCCAACCGGCTCAAATCCCGTAGCGATGGAGGTGGCTATATCCACATTGTGAAAAGTCACGATCACAAAACCGTCTTTTATCACCTTTTTATCACGAAACTGATACGTAACCAACCCCTCTTTTGTTTTCAGACCAGAACAGATACCGCCTTGAAGATTTTCCATGGGAATGTCGTATCGACTAAGTTTTTCTATAAAAAAAGCGAGATTGGCATTACACATACCTGCGAATATAAGATGTGCCGCATCCGCTCTTTTTCGCAAATAAGAGGCTGTGCTTTCGAGAATTTCCGGATTTTGGGATGATATATTGTCTTGCACGAAACACTCTATCCTTCCTTCCCTCTTAAAACGTATAAAAAGAGCCGTAACACCATGATGCACCGCCTCTTCATCGTGGAAAGCATCGGTTGCATGAAAAGCGAGATAATTTTGAGTGCCCAATACCCGTTCGATCGATTCGTTCACCTCCCCCGTAGGGTAGTGGCTAGATATTGCGATAATGACAAAATCGAACGACTCGATCCCCCGGTCGGCAATACGTTGAAGTTGAATCTCTCTCAATGCCTGCTCAAAAGAGATATGTCTGGAGTGAAAAATCCGGCCAATCAAAATTTATCCTTTGAACTATATTATAGATAATAGCAAAAAAACAGTTAAACGAGAAAATTTTTTATCTACAAGTACCATTCAGCCAAAACCCTCATCGGAATCCTCTCCTGCTCCAGGCGCAACCCTCGATACGCTCCAAATCGTAATGCGTCATAAAGCGCCGCTTCCTTGGATGTAAGATTTGGCAGATCGGCCACCGTAAAAACAGGTCAGGTTTTTTTTAAAAAGCCCATCGACTTACCGCTCTCTTCGAAGCTTCCTCCCTTCTCCTTTTCGATCTCGGCTACGAAATCCTCTACGCAAAAGAGTGGCTCTTTTTTGACGGCGACCCGATATGCCGTGTTTTTGACGATCAGCCGTATCTGTCCACCGGTCAGATCGTACAAGGCCAGCTTTTCGACGCTGAAATCCTTGGCATATGGAGCGTTCTTTGGCAGCATTTTTTTCCAAAGCTCTACCCGCTGCATACGGTCTGGCATCTTAAAACCGATCTTATAGTCGAAACGGCGCGAAAAGGCGGTATCGAGGTTTTCAAGCAGATTGGTAGTGGCAACCAGCGTCCCTTCAAACTGTTCGATCTGCTCGAGAAAAATATTTTGCATCTGGTTGTGCATCTTGTCGGCACTGCTGCCTGTACCCACACTGCGACTGCTCAAAAACTGATCGGCTTCGTTGAGCAGCAAAACAGGTTCGCTTCCGCTCTTTTGGGCAAGATCCTTGAACGTATCGAAAATCTTCCTGACATTCTTTTCACTCTCTCCCACATACATCGAGAGAATTTTGGAGCAGTCGAAGCTGAGCACCCGTTTTTTGAGTGATTTGGCCAAAGATAGTGCCGTAATCGTCTTGCCGGTACCGGGAGGTCCATAGAAAATGATCCGAGCATCGATACTTTTGGTTTTGGATTTGATACCCCACGCCTTGAGCCGCTGCGCCACTTTCTTGTCCATCTGCCTCAAAAGCGCGTCGAGTATCTCGCGGGTATCGGGATGAAGCACCACATCTTCAAGCGTCGTTTTCGGATCGAGCAGTTCGAAAATATCCTGCTCTTTGACCAGCTGCGCCAACTTCAGCTTCGTGCTCTTTTTCTTCTTTTGCGGATGGATGATCTCTTGCAAAATCTCTCCGCTTATGAAAAAAGATCGCGTGATACCGCCGAATGGGTTCAGCATCTCGTCGTAATCGACGATATCTTCACCAACAAGCCTTGCCCCCTCTTCCAAAAGCGCGCGGTTTCTGAAACGATCGTGCTCATCGCAGCTAACCAGGTCTATCAGCGTATTCATGTCTCGAAGAGTCCCTTCGCCACCGGCATACTCCTCTTTCAATAGAGCCAGAAATATCAGCTTCTCTTTTGGATCAAGCCCTTTTTCTTTGAAAAACTCTTCTACGACGATCGGCTTTTGAGTAGCGGCCACACGCTCTTCTATCCTCTTTTCAAGCAGCTCCAATTCACTTCGAATCATACCCGGACTTGGCCCATCTGTACGAAAGCCGTCGCGGCCCAGATTCATCTTTTGATAAAGATCGATACGTAAAAACTGATCTTGTAGATACTCAAGATGATCGGTGTATGGTGTCGCATCGGGAAGCGAAAGGCCAAGATCTCCATTTTCGAGCAGTTTCAAAAAAGAGGCTCCGGGACTCACCGAAGCATGCAGCAGCTCAAGCCGCGAAAGCTCTTTGGGTATGAGGGTTCGCAAACTGTTTTGCACCAGCCACCCAAGCTCGAAGAGATTTTCGATCTTTTTAAGATGCAGAATATGGCCATATCCATCATCACCGAAAAGTTCGATCAAAAGCTCTAAAACACCGACCTCTTCGCTTCCTTCGACATATTTACGCATCACGGCGCGCAAAATTTCCGCCTCCTCTTTGGAGCACTTCAGACAATCGAATATTTCAGCTTTCGAGATATCTTCGGTTTGTAAAAAATTGACAAGATATTTCATTTTTTCCTTAAGAGTAACTCTGAATCTATAACGTTACACAGTAGATGATGCAACTTTATCATAATTTTGAGTTTTTTAAAATACGTGCTAATATTTTAAGAGGCTCCATCTATACTCCAGGGAATGTGGTGTCCACAAATAACAGAAAGAAGCTACCATGAATATGAAAAAGAGCATCCGATCCCAGCTCCCCATAGCCATAGAGCGAACGAAAAAGAAAATGCTATCCGATCCATTCTACGAAGATATCGCTCGCGAAAAAGAGAAGATCGAAGAGATCATAGATTTGCAGGCGGATATGCTCATCCGATATACTGATAGCAGCACTCTGGATGAACAATTGTGCCTCTCTTTTTTCAAAAGAGTATCACTTCCCTACATCGTAGTAATCAAAAGCGTCAAGATGATCAAAAAGGAGCTGATTTACCTGCTGCAAAATCAAAACGAAAAAAATCAAGAAGAGATAATTTTGGAGGTGGAGCGCTTCGTTGATGACCTGATCAATCTAATAGCCAAATCATATCTCAAAAAAGAGAGTATCAAGCTTCTAGACGACCAGAAACAGCACTCCAGATTCGAGAATTTTTTGCTATTTCGCAGCCATAAAGAGTGGCTGGAACAAATCAGCGCCTGGTTCCAGCAAAACGAATCGGTTCCATTTCCGGCAATAGATGCCAAAAGTTGCCTTTTTAGCAAAGTGCTTCAATATCCCGAATCATTGATGGTCTGCATGGATGCAAAACTTTGTGCATATTTACACACACTCCACGAACTTCTTCACGAAAGCGCGACTACGGCTTATCGTTATGCCGTCAACCATGAATATTCCCAGGCATTCTTCATGCTCAAAGAGCTTCTGGAGATCAAACAGAAATTTGAATCCACCCTAAAGAATCTCTACTATTTGACTTATGCCGACCTGGAAAGTAGCTTTTTCAAACTGATAGATCTATATACCTATACCGACAAACGCCAAATCCTGACCCTGATAGATATAGAAGGGCTAAAGCACCTCAACGAGATACATGGTGAAGATACACTCAACGAAATACTCGACCATACAGAGAAGACTCTGCGCCAATTTATCCATCCATACGAGTCGAGCGTGCTGCTCGTCAGAGGATTGAGTACAAATTTTTATATGCTGAATCTCGAATGGCCTCAAGAAAAATATGAAAAATTTTTCCAAGAGATCGGCTCTGTTTTGCCAACCTCCATGAAAGTAAAAGACATAAATATAAACTTCAGCTATATTATGGCGGCTTTCGAGCTCGATCCGGATCTCAAATATACCCACGAAGAGTTGATCCGTATCATGTGGCATCTGAAATCACGATCGAAGATACAAAGACAAAACCTCAAAATTTTCAGCGAAGAGCAAAAATCGCGCATCCAAGAGTGGCTCAAAGAGAAATACTACAATATCGATTTCATCAAAAGAAGCCTCGCCGAATCGGCGGTGGAAGTTCTCTTTCAGCCTATCGTAGAAAGCGAAAATCGAAAAATCGTAGCCATTGAAGCGCTCGCCAGGATCAAACATGGCAACGAACTGCTGAATGCAGGTGCTTTTATAGATACGATCTATGAAATGAACAAAATCGTAGAGCTGGATATTCAGGTCCTTGAAGCGCTTCGGCAAAAGATCTCTCTTTTACACAAATTCGATGGAATGCTGCTCGTAAATACCTCCCCTCAAAGCCTGAGTGATTCGGATTATATCGGGAAACTACGCGAATTTGTCGACGAAATTGGAGCGGAAAATGTAATTTTCGAAATTACCGAACAACAGGCGCTGCAAAATATAGAGACAATAAAATCGCTACACAAAGAAGAGGGGATCCATTTCGCTATCGACGATTTCGGCTCTGGTTACTCCGCACTCAAAACCGTCGCGGACTTGACGGAAAACGGGATGGTGAAACTGATAAAGATCGACGGCAGCCTCATTCAGAATATAGATAAAAACGAGCACGCCTGCAAAATCGTGGAAGTGATCGTCAAAATGTGTGAAACCCTTCAGGCACAATCACTTGGCGAATTTGTGGAAAATGAAAAAATCGCCAAAAAACTCGAGGCACTGAAAGCGAACTTTCAACAAGGCTACTTCTTTTCACCAGCCATACGCCTGGAAGAGGTCATGCTTCAAGAACATCTTCCGACACAACGAAGCCAAGCGTTTCGAGCAACCTTTTAAGATCGGCTACAAAGAGCTGCCTCCTCTTTCAACTGCTCTTTGAGCAGCCGCTTGAGCACCTTGCCCGTAGCGTTTTTAGGAAGCTCTTTCACTATTCTGATATCACGGGGCTGCTTGAAGTTGGCAAGCTTCTCTTTGAGATAACGACGCAAGGCGGGCAGATCTACCGTTTCATTTTCGGCCGGTTCGATAAATGCTACGGGGAGCTCTCCCGATTTTTCATCAGGCATACCTACCACTGCCGAAGCGCCGACGCCTTCGAAGAGATTGATTACCTCTTCGATCTCTCTTGGGTATATATTTATGCCCTTCGAGATGATCAAATCTTTTTTTCTATCCACGATAAAGAGAAAACCATCTTCATCGAGATATCCCATATCGCCCGTGAGCAGCCAGCCGTTGACGATCGTCTCGTCCGTAGCGGTAGGGCGACCCAGGTATCCTTGCATCACATTATCGCCACTTACGATGATTTCGCCGATTTCGCCGCTTGGAAGCTCGATCATATTTTCATCGACGATCTTTATCTCCACTCCCGGAACCGCCGGGCCTACAGATCCCGCTTTCTGCTTATCGGGAAGATTCACCGATACGACGGGTGAACACTCGCTAAGGCCGTACCCTTCGAGCAGCTTCGCTTTTTTGAATTTGGTTTTGAAACGATCGAGTGTCGCCTCGCCAAGAGGCGCGGCCCCGCTGACAAAAAAGCGCACTTTGTGAAACCACATGAAATACCATGGAAGCTTGGCACGGCTAAGGGCGTTGTAAACATCCGGAACGCCCACAAAAAGAGTTACGCGCTTTAGCAGTATCTGCTTGATGATGTTGCTAAAAGGCATAATATTGCGAATCAATACAAACGAAGCTCCAAAATATAGTGGCATAATGACGGTAACGGTAAGCGTAAAAGCGTGAAACATCGGCAAATATACGATAAAACGGTCTCTTTTCGTGAATTTCGTAAGCTCTCCGATCGCAATGCAGTTGTGCATGATGTTGCGATAGCTGAGCATCGCTCCTTTCGGGTTTCCGGTCGTACCCGATGTATATATGATGACAGCCAGGTCGTCGATCTTCGGAAGGGTTACGGTATTATGGCTTTTCAGGATTTCAAATATCTCTTCAAAGCCGATATTTTTGTTATCGAGTGACTCGTACGCACCTTCCCAGACGATGCGCTCTATACCGGTGCTCTCCCATAGCGGCTCCACCACCTTTTTGAGCGCGCTGCTGGCCATCAGCATCTTTGTCTCGCTATCGTTCAGGATAAAGGAGACTTCATCGCTTTTCAGAAAAGTGTTGATCGGCACCGCCACGGCCCCGATCTTTGTAATCGCGAGCAAAGAGACGAGAAACTCCTTGCTGTTTTGCATAAATATCGCAACCCTGTCGCCCCGCCTTATATCCGAAAGCTCCAGAAAACGTGCCAGCGTATCGACTTTTTTTACCAGGCGACTGTATGTAAGTTTGTAGCCGCCTTCAAATACCGCCGTTTTGGATGGAGTGCGGCCGGCATGGGCCGCTACCATTTCATAGAAGTTTTGATATGAGTATTCCATCTAAAATCTGTATCCTATGGAGAAATTGGCCAAAACGGCGCCCCCTTTCTTGAAGGTGCCGTCGATTCCATTTTCGTTCGCGGGTGCATGAATGTCTCGCTCGCTCTTATGGTCGTAGAGTATGGCAAAACCAGCTTCCGTATCTTTGTTTACCTGCATAATCGCGCCAGCTGAAAAGATATTGGCATCCGCATCGGGAAGCTCGAAAGCGAGGCTCTTTTCGGGTATCGGCGTCTCGTCCCACGCATATCCGGCCATCACCGTCCACTTCTCGTTCAAACGGTGGGTGACTCCGATACGCACGGTATTCGTATCTTTCCAATCTTTGTCGATCGGTTGCCCAAAGATCGCATCGACCGTTTTGTCGTCGAAATGAAAATCTAGTTTTTCATAAGACGACCAGAAAGTCCGCTCATACACTATCTCTACCGTCGTATCGGCAAAAGTGTGTGCCGCCGCCAATGCCAGTGTGGCGGGCAACGGCACACTCACCCCGCCATCGGTATCGTAATATGGCAACTGCGGCGACCCGATGGCTACAAAACCCTTCGAGCTGCCCTCCAGCCCCAGATCGACTTTCGATCGGTAGGTGGCGCTCAGCGTAGTAGCTGGCTCGGGACGATAGGAGAGCGCAAGGTTGTATCCAAACTCCACCGTATCGCCCGTCATGTTTTCCGCATAAGCGTTTTTGAGATAGCCCTTGACCTTGCCATCTGCATAGAGTACACGAATACCCCCACCGATGGAGAATGTGTCGGAAAATGTGTAAGATACAGAGGGATTCAGCTCGAAAATTTTCAGCGTGAACTCTTCGGCCTTCATCTTCTGAATAGGCTTTGTCCATCTTTTGGAGAGTCCGCCGGGTGCAACCAATGAAAGGCCATAGCGCCACGCACCGTGCGCAGAAGAGAGATAGTGAAAATAGGGAATCAGAAAATCTTCTGTCTTGGAGTTGTCGTCCGATGGTACACCACCGACACTTCCACGAAACTCGATTTCCGGCAGATGTATATAGTTAAGGCCCGCTTCCACCAGTGCATTGCCTTCGATCCATCCCATATTGGCAGGGTTGAAATAGCTCGCATCGGCCGAATCGGCGCCGGCGACGTACGCCGCGCTAAGAGCCATAGAGCGTGTCGACTGCTCTGGAAGCTTATAGGCGCTTGCCATGGCGAGAGTGGCGCCAAGCGCGCTCAATGCGGTCATACGTATCCACAGGGTACTCTTTTGCATTTTCGTTCCTTGAGTGGTTTTGTAGCAATACTATCGAAGCTATGATAAAAAATCATTAAATTAATGTATTATTTAAAATTAAGATTATAAAATGTTTCAAAGTAGTTCACATTTGGAGAATAATATGATGAAAAAGTGGATTTTTGCACTGAGTGCGGCTGCAGCACTGCTGATGACAGGATGTGGAGAGAGCTCCGACAACTTCTCGTCATCGGAAGCGGCAGGTGGCTACATACTTTTCGACAGCGACACCGGCAACATCCCCTACCCCAACGATATTCTGATGGACCAGAATACAGGAAAGATCCATTTCGACACCAAGCCCGAAGACGAGGATTACGCAGTCAAATCCGCCCTCAACGCACTTGACGGATTCTCCACCACCTCTCCCGTCTCAGTGGGTATTAGCGGCGACTTGGCCACTGCCTCCCTGCAGGGGCGTGTCAAGATGATCGATATCGATCCAAACCACGGTATCCAGGACCCTTCGTTCGTAACCGTGGCGAGTGACAAAAAAATCGCGCTTGTACCGACTGTCCCACTACAAGAGGCAAATCGATATCTCGTTGTGCTATTCAAAGGCATTACCGATACGAATGGAAAAAATTTCGAACCCGATTACGCCACATCCCTGATTTTGGGGACTACTCCACTGATCGATGCCGCAGGCAAACCTACAGTGATACTCGACAGCGATCCCGCCGTGAATCTCGAAAAGGTAAAGAAGTTGGAGGGGGTCAGGCAACATACGCAACAACTCATCGCCGCTTCACAGATTCCGGCCGACCAAATTCTTGATATCTGGAGTTTCAAGACACAATCTATCGGAAAAACGGCCAAGGCGATCGCAGAAAACGGAAGCGATGGCACCTCTCTCGGGCTGCAAGATACCAACAAGACATCAAAAGAGATGTTGATGGGATTCTATGCGGGAATGGGTGAATACGAGAAGGTTTCGGAATTGAACGCGACTATGCTCGGAAACGCCGAAGTCTATACGGGAGTGCTCGCAAACATTCCTTACTACCTTGGCATCCCGACACAAGACAATCCGACGGCGCCTCTGACCGACTCTTTCAAGTTCGAGAACGGCAGTGACATGCCAGTGGAGACCGGCAGACTCACGATCCCTGTTCTCGCCGCGATTCCCGGCGAAGCATCAGGATGCGAACAACCCGAAAATGGTTGGCCCGTCGCCATCTTCCAGCACGGCATCACGCGCAACCGCCTCGATGTACTGGCCATCTCGGAAGCCTTTGCCCGTATCTGCTACGCCGTCGTCGGTATCGACCTGCCCCTTCACGGTATCTTCGATCCCAACAACCCCCTATACGACAGGGACCATGAAAGAACCTTCAACCTCGACTTCCTGACTCAGGACGAGAACGAAACCATTCTCGCAAAAGTTCCCGACAAAAAGCCGGACACCTCGGGTATCCATTACATGAACTTCACCAGCCTCCTGACGGTACGTGACAACATCCGCCAGAGTACATCCGACTACATCGCCCTCCAAAACGCCATCATGACCTACCAGGAAGATGCGCGGGGCAACCGTTTCGATCCCGATCATATCGCATATGTCGGACACTCTTTGGGTACTATCGCTCCCTTCGGATTCTTCGCCTATCAGGATATGGCGGGCCTTTCGTTCGACACTGTTCTGCTATCGGTACCCGGCGGCGGAATCACCGATATCATGGTCCACTCTGAAACGTTCGGCGAAACAGTCATCAATGGCATGAAAGAGGCGGGGCTTGAGCCGGGAACGGAAGCCTTCGACGCTTTCCTCAACGCAATGCAGACCGTCTTAGACGACGCCGACCCCCTCAACTACGCGACGCTGGCGGCCGAAAAACAGAAATTTCTGATCCATATGGTCAAAGACGACGACGTCATTCCCAATACGATCGCCACGGCTCCAATGGCGGGAGGCGTCTATATCGCCAACCTGATGGGAGCAGTTGACATCACCAGCTATTTCCAGCCCGGCGAAACGGTCAAGCGCATCTATCCCGGCGAAAAAGAAGATGTCTTCACACTCTTCCAAGAAGGAAACCATCGTTCGCTCTTCATTCCCGACTACAATTTGGAGACGACGATCGAAATGCAGACACAGATGGATTCATTCCTGGCCTCTCAAGGCGCAATGATCGATGCCAATCTCTCCCGAATCATCCAGTGATGATTCAACCCTCGATAAGATCGTAAAGGGCCCGAATCTCCTGGGCCCAGATCGTATCGTCTATCGTCTCCAAAATCAGAGGAATATCGTTCATTCGCGGATCATTCATGATATACTTGAAAGCATCCCATCCTATCTCACCTTCTCCCAATGAGTGGTGGCGGTCCACACGGCTTCCCAAAGGCGGCTTGGAGTCGTTGATATGCATTCCCTTCAGGTAATCGAAACCTACGATTTCATCGAACTCTTTCGTCGTGGCTTCATACGCCTCTTTCGTACGCAGATCATAACCTGCCGTAAATGTGTGGCATGTATCAAGACATACGCCTACGCGGCTTTTATCTTCTGTTTTATCGATCAGATATGCCAGATGCTCGAATTTATAACCCAGATTGCTTCCCTGCCCTGCCGTATTCTCGATCACAAGCGTCACTCCTTCGGTTTCGTTCAAAGTGATGTTCATAGCTTCGGCTATACGGCCCAGGCACTCCTCTTCGCTAATCTTTTTCAGATGGCTTCCGGGGTGGAAGTTGAGTCTATCCAGGCCCAGCTGTTCGCACCGTCTGACCTCATCGATGAAGGCATCCAGGCTCTTTTGGCGTTTCTGCTTTTCAGGGTGGCCCA
>Ga0256842_1002625_pt1 | contig 12667 bp, 5 predicted proteins | sample 4559240metaG_FD_185973 | JGI IMG/M metagenome (GOLD analysis project Ga0256842, IMG submission 185973) | Hydrothermal vent microbial communities from Guaymas Basin, Mexico - 4559-240 | ecosystem: Environmental > Aquatic > Marine > Hydrothermal vents | place: Mexico: Guaymas Basin | collected...
CGTCGGCAATAAAATCACGACAATCACCGTTACAATAGCGCGCCTCATGATCAGTACCACGGATACCGATGGTGGCAACCGGAGTGTTTATCCGCACCTTTTCATGATTCCCTTTGCCAATAGCCCCGGTAATGGCACGAAAACCGCCTTTTACCAGCGAAAAATGACTCTTGTCCAACTGTTTATCGCCGCTGTAATGATAAGAGTCAATCACAAAACGCGACGATGGCCGCACAAACACCCGCCCGTTATCACTGAACAACAGGCGCACCCTGCCGTTAACTGCTGTGTCGATGGTATCTCCGGCGACAATTTCACTCCCCTTGCGCAACTGCCGTACCGCACCATCGGCGGAGATGACAGTAACCGGGCCGGCAATTGCATCTACCCTGGCGACCACTTCGGCAGCCAGCGCCACAGTGGAATACGCCGCTAGTAACATGCCAAATATAATTGCTGCCAGCAGCAGGCCGAGGCGAGAAAACGTCCTTACTGTGTTGACAGCAATCATTGGCACACCATATTCTGGCCAGTCACTGCGCCATTACGTAATTCGATCATGAGATCTTCTGAACCATCGTTATTATGTCTGTCATAAATAACATAGCGTCGATATTCGTCACGCCGGTTGCTATCTTCAGGTTGCGGAGTCACCAGCGCCGTTATAGTGTCTACAACATCCCACCCCTCCGGCGGCAGCACTATATTGGCATATAAACCTTGTTGCTGTACCAGATTGTAGTTGTCCGCATCGGTACCACTTATAGCATTGCCACTCACGGTAACCGCCTTGTTACTACCTACATTCGGATCAGCAAAACGGCCGATGGGAGTACCGCCAAGCACTACGTCATCATCAGCCAGCGGAGTGATAGCCGCCACCCCTCCCAATGGTGCCACGGTAGCACCATCGTAGGGTTTATCTAGAGCAATCAGTCCGTGTACAGCCAGACCACGCGGCGTAACATCAGCTGTCAGCCCCTGCTGCTGCACCAGACGATAGTTACCGGCGTCGGCACCACTGATACTGTTGCCACTCACCGTTACCGCCTTGTTACTGCCAACATTTTTATCGGCAAAGCACCCACTGGCACGTCCGGTGGCAAAGACATCGTCTCCTGCTATGGGCGTAACAGCAGCAACACCAGTCAGAGGAGCAACAGCAGTCGCGTCGTAAACCCGGTCAACAGCGACAAGCCCGTGTACTTCAATATCCTTCGGTGTAACATCGGCTGCAAGCCCCTGCTGCTGCACCAGACGATAGTTACCGGCGTCGGCACCACTGATACTGTTGCCACTCACCGTTACCGCCTTGTTACTGCCAACATTTTTATCGGCGAACTGGCCCAGTGCTGTGCCAGTCAAAACTACATCATCACCGGCCACAGGAGTAATACCCGCCGTACCGCCTAAGGGAGCAAAGACGGTGGCGTCATACACCTTGTCCTTTGCAACAAGCCCGTGTACTTCCAAATCCGCCGGCGTAACGGAAGCGACAAGCGCAGCGTGTTGAACCAGGCGGTAATTAGCGGCATCGACACCTCTTATGTGGTAATCACCGACGGTAACCGGCTTTTCATTACCGACATTCTTGTCGCCAAAATATCCCGTGGCAACGCCTTCGAGCATGACAATATCGTTACCAAACGGAGTAACAACGGCTTGTCCGCCAAGGGGAGCCAATGCAGTACCGTCATACACCTTGTCCAGTGCAATAAGACCGTGCACCTCCAGATTAGCGGGGGTAATGGTAACCACATGTGTCCCGCCGACAAAAGTATAATTGGCGGCCAGACCGCCGTTGGCACCATCGTGCAATGTGAGTGTGTTCAGATCCAGTGGTTTATTTACACCAACATTTTTATCTGCCATCAATCCTTGACCAGTGAGGATAAGGGTCTCGTTGCCAACCAGACCATCAAGATTGAGGACACTGGCGTCCACAAATACTGTACCGTCGTAGGAACGTGTACCATACAGACTTATGGTGTTAGCACCAACTGGAGCGGGGGTAATGGTCAAATTGCCACCGTTAACATTGTATCCCTGCTGGGTGGAGTAATAGCCGTTGTAGAAACCGGCATCAATGCCGGTGGCGGCACTGCCCAATACCTGTGTATTGGCCGTGGTGCCTCCGTATTGCGCAGCGCCGTTGTACACCACGGTAGCATCTGGTGCGTCGGCCAATTCCAGAGGAGTCATGAAGCAGGTCAGCAACGGCTCGGTATGGCCCTCGTAAATGCGCCATTTCGCTGCGACATCGCCAGTCTTCGCCATATCCCAAGTTGGAAAACTGTCGCGTTTCTTCATATCGCCATCGTTGAGGCCGGCACCACCGGCACTGGCAGCCTGAGTGGAATTATCCTTGTTCCAGTAACAGTCTGTTATTCCGGCGGCAGCGTTATTGCTCCCTATCAAACCGCCGACAACGTTACCTGCCCCGCCAACACTATTAACTGCTCCGCTGGAATAACATTTATCCGCGCTACCGCCGGTATCGTTGAAACCTATAAGACCACCCAGTGAGCTACTGCCACCATTTACAGTCACGTCTCCGGTAGCATAGCTGGCGCTGATACCGGCAGCATTGTTACCAACAAGCCCACCCATTTTGTTGTCATCCTGACTGGTGGTGCGGTCCGTTACCGCGCCTTCAGAATAACAATCGGTGATATTACCACCGACGTTGGTTCCAACGAGACCACCGGCAGTGGCGCTGCTGCTATTCAGAGTGACAACAACAGCGGCAGTGGTATAACACTTAGAGATGTCACTCCCGTTATATCCGGCCAGCCCCCCGATGTTTATAGCTGTAGCCCCTAACACGTCTTCCACATTAGCGTCGGCATGACTCCATTTTATTGTACCGAAGTTTTTACCCACGAGGCCACCGATACTGACATCACTCACTGCGGTGCCGTTGACAGTTACATTTGCACTGGAATAGCAATTGTTTACGATGCCGTTATTGACCCCAACCAGGGCAGCAACTGCGCTATACCCCCCGGTAATATCTCCACCGTCGAGACCTAGATTGGCAATTACTCCACCAACTCCAGTAACTCCGAACATGGCAACACAGGTATGGGTATCGCGAAATATGTGCAAGTTGCCAACCTTGTGCCCCAAGCCCTCCAGTCTCCCGCCAAATGCTGTAGCTTCATCGCCCAGTGGAGTGAAACCGCTGCCACTGTCCCAACTCGCAGTCCCGCTGGCATCAATATCGTTGCCAAGTACATAGTTGCCTGACAGATTTCCTCTTATCCCCTGCAGAGTGTCATCGCCACTGCTGGTTTCTGTACCCAGGGCGTTAATAGTGGTGTAGGTTATCTCGGCATCGTCGGCATGTTTAGTCTTGAACGTACAGGCATGTTCCAGGTTGACCGGTGCGTTTATGTGATACTCGTTGCCATAGTGCAGAAACAGCACTCCATCGCCGGTTATCTCCATCTGCTTGTTGATATTGATATCGTTGGTGGCATTTATGGTCAGCGTATAACCACCATCAGAGGTCACGGTATCATTCACATGGATATGACCATCATTACCGCTACCGTTGACACTCGATATGATAACATCATTATTATGCAGGGACGTGGACAAATCATTACCGGTTATATCACCACCGGTCGGCGCAATGGTAAAACCATCGCCAAGACTAACAGGATCAATCAACCATTCCCCACCGACGGCGGTAACTTTGACACCGTTGAGATCGACATCCGCCGCCGAGGTTTCGACGAAGCCACCGTGACCAGGAGCACCGTTTCCGTCAGCCGAAATATAGCCTCTTGCGCTTAAAGCTCCGGTTACCACGCCGTTTTCTTCCGTTTTGACAATAACGTTACCGCCATGCACACCATCAGCACTAATCCGGCTGGTAGCGGCGAGATCAATCCGCCTGGTTGAGCGGATGGCAATATTGCCACCACAATCGCCTGCGGCACCCCCGGACACATCCAGCACACCGCTGTTATTCACACTTGCTGCCGTTCCTCGCAGGACAATCTCACCATTTTGCACATCAATAGACTGCGCCTTAATCACACCGCTGTTATTAACCACGCCTGCGAGCAAGTCCTCGGCAACACTGGCAGTCATGACCACCGTAGCACCATCACCAGCAATAGTGCCCATATTCTCCACCCCAGCGTAATCGGCTAGGCAGGCCCCATCTACAGCCAATCCGATGAGGTTATTACCGGCAATATCAAGGGTAAAATAGCTGCCGCTGGCTAGCTCAACCCGCCCGAGTCGCGCTTGGATTACACCAGAATTAACTGCATAATCACCCGCCAGGACAATGTAACCACCATCTGCAGCGCTTAGATTGCCGCAATTAATTACGGTTGCCCCGTCTGCAGAGTCGACATTCCTAAAATGGTAATACCCGGACATAAAGTCAGCAGTGCTTATGGTAGATGTGGATGCAAACAGTCCATGAACATCTATACGGGAGCCTAGGGCAAATACAACCCCGTGCGGATTGAGCAGAAACACCTGACCGTTGGCACGCATCCGGCCGAAAATAGTGCTGACTTCATCGCCGGTAACGCGGTTAAGAATAACGCTGGCGCCGTCTGGCTGACGGAATTCCACCAGCTCGTCTACATCAACAGAGAAGCTGCGCCAGTCGATTACGGCTTTGGTACTGCTCTGATCTATTCTGGTGGTAACTGCATCGGGATTTGAGATCACCGCATCACCAGCGACTACGGTGCCATTGCAAGGTGCCGACCACCCGGCAACAGGCATCGCTACCAGGATAACCAGCAACCACACAGCCAAAATATTTACACCGGAACCATCCTGTTCAGCAGCCATGGCGTACTCCATAATGTGTTTTTTCAGTATACTGCAGAAAAAATAACCCATATCGGCGCATTCAAATCATCACCGGCATTATTGCCATCGACGGGACTCGCCCATTGCACATCCACAATGTAGTGCTGTGCAATAACAGCATGCAGGCCGACCCCTACCGAGGTAATGGAATCGCTGCCGCCGGTTATTACAGTTCCCTTACTGTCTACCTTGCCGCTATCGACGAAACAACTCAACATAAGATCTGCAGGGGGGGTACTGTAACGATAACGCAGCTCAACACTTCCAATCCAGCCTTGGTCACCTCGTCTGGCTGAACTGACAAAACCACGCACGCTGTTAAAGCCACCGATACTATACTTGTTCAAATCGGGCAGAGCGTCACTACTTAGAACCACTTCGACACGAGCATAGGCACTTAATCTTTTACTGATAAACTGTTCATAGTCACCATTGAACTGAAAACGGGTGTAGCCTCTGTCCGCGTCGGAATCCCCCTGAAAATTTAAAGCAAGATGTGCAGCAGCGCTGCCACGAGCGCCGGTCTGGTTACGCCCAACGTAATTGATGCCGATATCAAGATAGTTAACATTATCGTTGGTAATATCTCTGTCCAACATCTCAGCTTTACCACGCAAATGGTAGAAAGCCAGCGCTCCGTACATGCTGTCGCTGATACTACGGCGCAAGATGTGGGTATACTTTACGAAAGTTGTTTCGCTGCTTCCCTCGATATCCAGATCGTCAAATTCCTTACCTACGTAATATTCGCTGCGTGAATAGCCAACATCAAACCGATCGCCTGAGCTGAACACCGGCACTCCGTAACCAGTTTTAATCTGACGAAACATATCGTTTTGGGAGTGCGTGTAGCTCACGCTGAACACATCTCCGATACGCAGAGGATTGTTAAGTAGCAAATCGGCACCAAAACGCCAACGACCGACAAACTTGCGCCCACTGTTATCGACACTCAGCGCCGCTTCCACTGACTTCTCCCTGAAATTAAAGTTTATATCGGTAGTCCCGGACGCGGCACCGGGAACCAATACTGAACGTGCTTCCAGGCCCGGCAGATCGTTGAGCAGCAGCAGCTCCCGCTCCAGATCGTCAAAACGAACGACAGATCCTGGGGCTACATGCTTCAGCCGACACGCAAGAAAGGAGTTGTCATAGCGCTCATTACCACTAAAAACCAGCCTACCCACCCGGCCCTCAACCACCAGCAATTGCAACACTCCGCCGCGCATATACTGTGCCGGCACTGTAACGGTTGCAAGGGTGTAACCATGTTGACGATAAAAAGCGGTCAAGCGATTAGCTTGAGCGTAAATTTCCGCCAAAGTAAGGTCACTGCCCTCCTTGTCGCGGATAACGGCGCGCAATTCATCCTCACTGAAAACCGTGTTGCCGCTGATGGCAAACCGTTCGATGTGAATTCTGCGCCCGTCACTGGGAAAAACCGGTTGCCTGCTTCTGTTGTTGTTGAGCAATTCTGGCATAGACACCTCTTTTTCCGGCACGTTCTGGCGCTGTAGCGTAGAGCTCTCCGCCATTCCCGGAGTAAAAGGAGCTACCGCAAGCACACTCACGGGTACAAACAGCAACGCTGCAAACAATAAAAAAGTCAACACTGAACATACACGCATGCCAGGCATTTATCTCCCAGATTGGCTCTTTCTTAACAAGATATCGCAACAACGACTTACAAGACCGCAACAGCGAAATGAAAATCGCAGACATATTGCATTACAATGCAGGACGCATCGACCAATGGATATTTGGAGGACAATTCCACACCGCAACTACAGCAAGAACAACTCATTCAACGGCCTATCTGCAGTTGGCACCATTACCACACACAATTAGCAGATGGAAATCTGCGCTATTATTATCCTATAATTTTTACTTTGCCAAGCACGATTTTCATTTTTAGCTTCTGAAGGATGTACGTCACGGCGGGAACGCTATTGACATGATGGAATAGGCACTAAAAAAAGGTAAACAATTATTTACTCCAGCTTGCAGCTCCATCCCAATCAGATGGAGGCGCCTCGGCGATGTAGTGCTCGCAACGCTGCCGATACAAGCGATAAAGCTGAATATCGTCGCGCTGTTCCAAACTGGAAAACAGTGCCAGAGATGCTGAAAAATCACGCTGCCAATAAAGATCCAGCGCCTCAGCATACATCTGCAATTGTTCCTCACTGATGCTTGCCAGTTGTTCAGAAGTAAGCGGCTCGTAAATAGCCACGGCGTTACTTTTGCCCTGAACTTTTACCCTGTCGATAAAACGGCAACGATATGTATCGGCCACTCTAGCGTAGGTAAATTGAGAAATAAGGATATTAGTACCATAATTCTTATTAAGTCCTTCAAGACGAGAACTCAAGTTTACATTGTCGCCGAGAACGGTGTAATCGAAACGCTTCTCGCTGCCGAAATTACCCACTTGCATAAGACCGGTATTTATACCGATACCGATGTTGACCGGCAACAATCCACGCGCGGTAAAGCCGTCATTCAAACGCGGCAACGCCTCAATCATCCTGAGAGCACAGGCAACAGCCCGGCTGGCGTGCTGTTCATCCTCCAGCGGAGCGCCCCAAAGCGCCATGATAGCATCGCCGATATACTTGTCCACCATCCCCCAAGTATCCATCACGATATCGCTCATGGCGGAAAGATACTCATTCATAAAGCGTCCAAGTTCATGGGTGTCAAGTTGTTCCGACAAGGAGGTAAAACTGCGGATATCGCTGAACATCACCGTAAGTTCCTTTTGCTGACCGCTGAGAGACAGCATCTGCGGATTCTTCACCAGTTCGGCGACGATGTGTGGAGATACATACTGGGAAAACGCCTCACGAATAAAGCGTTTCTCCCGGGCACTGTAAAAATAGTTATACAGGGTAAGCAACAGGAACAGCGCCACCAGGCACAGCAGAGGATAAACAATCCCGATCTGTACATGGCGCAGAAAAAACAGCCGATAATCACCTACTACTACTGCTGCAAGGATCAGTGCACCCAGAATACCGCCGGCCACCGGCCCGGCAAACGACAGACAAGCGGACAGCAGCAGCCCTCCCATTAGTAAGATCAGCAATGTAGCGGCGCTTTCGGTGTACAGATCGCGCCGAAACAGGTCGTCAGAGAGCACATTGTCAATAATTGTGGCGTGCACTTCCACCCCGGGAACTACCGCCGAAAATGGCGTGGCGCGCAAATCGAACAAACCAGCAGCCGAAGTACCCAGCAACACATAACGCTCCCGCAACTGATCGACGCATTTACCCGCCAGCACATCGGCAGCACTGATGTAGAGAAATGTTTTGCTCGGCCCGCGAAAATTGACACTTACCTGCCCCCGGCTATCAGTAGGCAGAAAATGCTCACCTACCGTAACACCCACCACTCCCAGCCGCCCGGCTACATCTTCGAGCGGGGCGGTACGCAGTGTAAGAACTTGCTCCTGCAAGCCGATGCGCACCATCTCCAGTGCCAATGATGGATAAGGCATATCACCGTATAGCATCATCAGCGGCACCCGGCGCACAGTACCGGAGCGATCTGGAAAAACGTTGAAAAAACCTTCACTCTCCCCCTGGGAGATATCGGGAATATTGCTCAGCACCCCAGTGGCACGCGGTAGCACCAGTTGCCTGTAGTCAGATCCGACGGGAGTTATGCGAATGGTGCAACCAGGCCACGGTGGATCAGCTCCAACCGCAGTAACACCATCGTTAAGAAATGAGTAGCCCAGCACAGTATGAAACGACGCCAGAGCTTCCCCCAGCAGTTCATCATAGTTTATATCGCCGGGTAATTCCCCCAACTGTTGGAGCTGGCGGGGATAACGGCGACGCAGATAATCGACAACATGCGCCGGGGAACTACGATCTTCCTCGGCAAAAACGATATCCAACCCGAGAACCTTCGGTTTGGCAGCACCAATCATGGCCACCAACTGCGCCACCATGTCGCGTGGCCACGGCCACTGACCGTAACGTGCCAGGCTCTTTTCATCAATATCGACGACCACCACTTCGCCACTGACAGCTTCTACTCCGCGCCAGCGAAACATTGCCGATATCATCTGGTTATCCAGCGCACGCAACGCATCCGGACGTTCGGCATTAAGGAACAGATACGCTATAACACAGACAACTACAAATACACAGCCAAGCCAGAACGGCGTCGGGCGCAGCAACCTACGTGCTACGCCCGAAATATTATCGCCTCGGTTTTGTTCAGCAGATCCCATGTGGATCTCCACACTAATCGTTCCTGTAAAAGTTACTGATACGACTCTGTAGGGCTCCCATTTCCTCCATGATTGTCATTACCTCCTGGCGGCGCCGGAGGCGGATCAGCCGGCAGCGGCGGCGGCACATAAACCGGCGCATTGGGATCACGCACCACAGGATCAAACGACGGCGGTGTATATGACGGCGGTGATGGTGGTGGCTGAGGCGGATCTGTCGGCTGCGGCGGATCAACTGGCGGCGGTGTTACCGGCGGTGCAACAGGTGGGGTTACTGCCGGTGGCGGAGTTACTGCCGGAGCAGTTGGCGGCGGTGTAGTGACCGCCACCGGCGGCACGTGACCGGCACCGCGACGCGGAACAGTACGACGGCGCACTTCAAGATTACGCTCCTCAACAGCATCACGCACCCCGACGCGACCCCGCTCATCGCTCCGGCCATAAGCACCTTCGCCATGGATAAACGACAACTCACGTGCACTAAACTGTCGTGGCGCGGTGGGACGGTGCTGCTGTCCTACCACCCATGTTCCATAACCGGGGGTAGTAATATCCACCTGACCGGCCTGGTTAACTACATAAATGCCACGTCCCCCTTCAAATACCACCCCGGTACGATCATGCAACACCCGGCCAGCATACATGGAACCACGAATTCCTATTGTAGCCGACGGGGTATCGGTAGTGAATTTATCCGGCGACACATGGGTAATAGCTCCACCCATAATGCGGAAAACACCCTTGTCCACTACTGTTTTCATCACACCCTGACTTTGCTGCGGTTTCCATTCGTATTCGGCTACGCGCATCACCGTAGCCGGTCCGAGGCTCACTACAGTCTTATCGGCAAACATCATCTGCATACGCGCTCGTTTACCGGTACTGATGCTCTCGTCCAAATAAACCGGCATCTTCTTATGCAATTGCCGGGCAGTCCCGTCAGCAGCGATCGCCTGCACGTCTCCACGCACGGCCACCACCACGGCCACCTTCGCCGCCGGGGCGGCATACAGCGGTAACGCAAGGCCAAACAGTGCCAGCACAATACCCATCAGGGCACAAAGTAAGCGTTTCATCACTACCTCCAGTTACGGTTACAGGCAAAGCGCGATACACCAACCGCTACTACTCAACCAGTGGCGGAGGATACTAAACAAGCATCCTTATCTCGTATCGGCATCTGTGCTCAAAAGGTAAACGCCAAGTTGCTGTCAACGATATTCTTGTCGTAATCATACAGCTTTATCGATGAATGTACATCGTAATAGCTGTAACTCATATTAAATATTAATTTTCTGCAACAATCTGCCGCCTGCCACAATGGAATAGAAAAGCTACAACTAAGCAGATGCTGACGATCAATTCGGTGATCATCAAAGCGTAATTCCTTATCCTCGTATTTGTCCTGACGATAGCGATAGCCCACAGAGTAACTGCTCTGCAGCGGCAGATTGCCATAGAACGTAACTCCAGCCTGGGTGCGGACATAACTGTTGCGATCGTCATCAGCATTATCGTCAGCAGCATAACCAGAAAGTACCAGCCGACCATTAACGCTGCGCCAGGTCAGATCAATACCACCGCCCAAAACAGTACTATCCATATCATCGTAGTCGTAATAGTTCTTGTCCATCACTCGCGCCACAACATTCACACTCCAATCGCTGGTAATGCTGGTATTTAGACCGACGTACAATCCAAAGCGGCGCAAATAGCTTTTCTGATCAGAAAGCATATGATCAAATTGTCCGGCAACAGTCAAAACACTGCGCCCCAGCCGCCACGACGGTCCGGTTGCCAGACTGGTCACAACATAGTCCAAATCATTCTCATCATTGTACCAGGCACCGTATACCTGCATACGGCTGAGCCAGTCCACCTGTTCACCCAACAGATAACGATGATTTATTCCGGCCAGCATATGCCACAACATGTCACTTGTTTCGCTGCCGCTGTCCCTGGAGAGAACAATATCACCAGTAACGCTGCTGATACGATCTACCGACGGAGCCGAACGCACGTTATCATCATAAGTTAACCCCAGCGCCAGTGTGCCCGAGAAGAAACTGCGTTGAATATGCGCATTAATCCGCATCAACCAGTCGTCAACCTGGCTGCTGGTTTCAGCATCTCCACCAACACTGGACGCCAAAAGCAGCATTTGTCGTGCCTGCGCGTAATTCCCCAACTGGAACAGGGTTTTACCCTGTTCGACCAGTACGGCGGCATTGTATGGATCATCAATCAACGCCCGATCAAAAGCAGCATACGCTTCCTCATAGCGCTGTTGTTCGTAAGCACAGCGCCCCAAGTAATAATTTACCTCGGCATACATAGGATCTTCGTCAAATACTGCACTAAACGTATGCTCTGCAGCAATATAATCCCCAACAGCAAACTGTTGGATACCACCCTCAATCTGCCGCTGCAGCGACAAAGAACCGGCCCGCGCATCAACGGCTCCAGTTAGCGCCAGCAAACACATGCAACAGCACAACACAGCTTTTCTCACCACAGCACCAGACATCTACACCTCCACCGGCAACTAAATCACGACACAGCCCCAAGGTTGACTGTAGCACATCCGCATTGTTCATTAAAGCAAAAGCGGAGCAGTACATACCATATGCACGGCCCCGCCTTATACCTATAATTTAAGTCCGTTACACCGACCTAACACATCATGACTATTCCAACACCACCAGCAGATCGTCCTGCTGGATCTGGTCACCTTCCTTGAACAGCACCTCCTGCACCACGCCGTCGACCTTGGCCTTGATGTTGGTCTCCATCTTCATGGCTTCGGTAACAAGCACGGTATCACCGGCCTGAACTTCGTCACCAACCTTGACATTGACCTTGAAAATCTTGCCCGGCATGGGGGCGCCGATATGTTTATCGTTGCCTTTTTCCGCCTTCTGGTGTTCCTCCTCCTCGCTGACGATGGAGAGATCCTTTACCACCACCTGCCGCGGCTCGCCGTTGAGTTCAAAGTAGATGTTGCGCGTGCCGTTCTCGTGCACTTTGCCGATGGCGGTCATCTTGACGATGAGGGTTTTGCCCGACTCGATTTCGATACTCACTTCGTCGCCGACATCGAGACCATAGAAATAAACCGGCGTCGGCAACACTGAGGTATCGCTATATTCCTGACGCTGGCGATCGAACTCCTCGAACACGCCGGGATACAGCACCGCCGACAGCACGTCGGTATCCTTGACCGGATGCTCCAGTTTTTTCTCCAATTCCTCCTTTTTGGCGGCAAAATCCACCGGTTCGAGAAACTCACCGGGACGGTGGGTAAACGGTTGCTCATCCTTGAGGATAATCTTTTGCAGCTTTTTGGGGAAACCACCGTAGGGCTGACCGAGCATCCCTTTGAAGAAATCCACCACCCCCTGAGGGAAGGTGAGTTCATGACCGCGTTCCATAACATCTTCTGGCTCAAGGTTGTTCTGCACCATGAACATGGCCATATCGCCGACAATTTTGGATGACGGCGTTACCTTGACCAGATCGCCAAACATATCGTTTACCTTGCGATACATCTGCTTGCACTCTTCCCAGCGATGACCA
>Ga0256842_1002626_pt1 | contig 12663 bp, 13 predicted proteins | sample 4559240metaG_FD_185973 | JGI IMG/M metagenome (GOLD analysis project Ga0256842, IMG submission 185973) | Hydrothermal vent microbial communities from Guaymas Basin, Mexico - 4559-240 | ecosystem: Environmental > Aquatic > Marine > Hydrothermal vents | place: Mexico: Guaymas Basin | collected...
AAAAATCTTGGAGTTGATGTAGAAAATCTTTTAATTTCACAACCAGATTATGGAGAACAAGCACTTGAAATAGTTGAAACTATTGCAAGAAGTGGTGCTGTGGATATTATCGTAATTGACTCAGTAGCAGCTCTTACTCCAAAAAGTGAAATTGAAGGAAATATGGGTGATACACAAGTTGGAGTTTTAGCAAGACTAATGAGTCAAGCTTTAAGAAAACTTACAGGTGTAGTTCATAAAATGAATGTAACTATTATTTTTATTAACCAAATAAGAATGAAAATAGGAATGGCAGGATATGGAAGTCCAGAAACTACAACAGGTGGTAATGCACTTAAATTTTATTCATCTGTTAGACTTGATGTAAGAAGAATAGCAACTTTAAAACAATCAGATAAAGAGATTGGAAACAGAACAAAAGTAAAAGTTGTAAAAAATAAAGTAGCACCTCCATTTAGAATTGCTGAATTTGATATTATGTTTGGAAAAGGTATTTCAAGAGAAGGGGAACTTATTGATTATGGAGTTAAACTTGATATAATTGATAAAAGTGGTGCTTGGTTTAGTTATGAAGCTGAAAAACTTGGTCAAGGTAAAGAAAAAGCAAAAGAATATCTAAAAGAACATCCAGAAGTAGCAGCTGAAATTGAAAATAAAATTAAAGATGCCTTAGGGATGAGTTTAAATACAATGATTGAAGTAAATCAACATATTGAAAAAGGAGACGAAGAATGATTTTTATAGAAAATATTTATGCAGATGAAGTATTAGATAGTAGAGGAAATCCAACAGTTAGAGCAACAGTTGAGCTTAGTGATGGAAGTGTAGCAGATGCTATTGTGCCAAGTGGGGCTTCAACAGGAAGCAAAGAAGCGATTGAGCTAAGAGATGCTGATGAAAGATATCTTGGAAAAGGAGTTTTAAAAGCTTGTGAAAATGTAAATGGTGTGATAGCAAATGAGTTAATTGGATTATCTCCATACGACCAAGCAGAAATTGATAGAATTATGATTGATTTAGATGGAACTGAAAACAAAAGCAAACTTGGAGCAAATGCAATTTTAGGTGTTTCTATGGCAGTAGCAAGAGCAGCAGCTAAAAGTTTAGATTTACCACTTTATAGATATTTAGGTGGAAGTAATGCGACAATTTTACCTACACCAATGCTAAATGTAATCAATGGTGGAAGTCATGCTGATAATAATGTAGATTTTCAAGAATATATGATTATGCCTACTGGATTTGATAATTTTAGTGAAGCTTTAAGAGCAGCGGTTGAGACTTATCATCAACTAAAAAAACTTCTTGCTGAAAATGGACATTCTACTTCATTAGGTGATGAGGGTGGATTTGCTCCAAATTTATCAAGCAACGAAGAACCACTTGAATATCTTGTAAAAGCTATTGAAAAAGCAGGATATAAACCAGGTGAGGAAATTACAATCGCTATGGATGTAGCAAGTAGCGAAATTTATAAAGATGGAAAATATATTTTAGCAAGTGAAAATAAACAATTAACAAGTGCTGAATTAGTTGAATATTATGAAAATCTTGTAAATAAATATCCTATCGTTTCAATCGAAGATGGACTTGATGAAAATGATTGGGAAGGTTGGAAACTTTTAACTGAAAAACTTGGTAATAAAGTGCAATTAGTAGGAGATGATTTATTTGTAACAAACAAAAAAATCTTAACTGATGGTATCAATCAAGGTGTAGCAAATGCTATTCTTATCAAACCAAATCAAATTGGAAGTGTAACTGAAACTATGCAAACAGTAAGACTTGCTCAAAGAAATGGTTATAATTGTGTAATGAGTCATAGAAGTGGTGAAAGCGAAGATGCATTTATTGCTGATTTTGCAGTAGCTTTAAATACTGCTCAAATCAAAACAGGTGCCCCTGCAAGAGGTGAAAGAAATGCAAAATATAATAGACTTTTCGCAATTGAAAGAGAACTTGCTCTTCCTGAATATATAGGAAAAGAGTTATTCTAAATTGAATAATTTTGACTTTGATTTTTTAGACAAGAAAGAAGTAAATATAAAACTTCTTTTTTTAGTCTTTTTAATTATTTCAGTTGCTATTTATATAGGGTTTTTAATTTATGGAAATAGAGGAATAAATCGTTTGATAGAACTTCAAGAAAATAAACAGATTATGCAAAAAGCAGTAAAAAATTTACAAAAAGAAAATATAAAACTTCAAAAAGAGTATTTTGGACTTAAAGATATAGAGGATAGTAAATGAAAAAAATATTATTTTTATTAGCAACAACATTTCTGTTTGCAAGAGAAAATCCATTTATACCAGTTGTTACTAATGAAAGTAATAGAATTATTCAAAAACAACAATTTAAATCAAAAAAGCTTTTGTTATCAAGCGATGCAAGAGTATTAAAATCTGTAATTATAAAATATCAAGCTTTAAATGGAAGTATTAAAACTATTGAATATCCTATAAATAAAGCTATTGATTGGCACAATCCTTTATATTTATCTACTAAAATAACTACAAACAAAATATCTAAAAAAGTAAAAGTAGGTTTTTTAAACTTTTACATAAAAAAACATAAACTTTTAATACAAACAAAAGATAAACTTATTAGAAATTTTATGCTTATCAAACCTTTTAGATATGTAGTTGATTTTAAAGCTGATAAAAATTTTTTAACCTTTACACAAAAAACAAATAGTTTTATAAAAAAAATAGTATTAGGAAACCATAGCGGATTTTATAGAGTAGTTTTCTATCTTGATGGAACTTACAAAATAAAAGTTACAAAAACAGCAGAAGGATATTTATTTGAATTTAGATAAAAATATAATCCTTACAGGATTTATGGGAAGTGGAAAAAGTACAATAGGTAGAATTATTGCAAAGCAATTAAATCATAGTTATTTTTTAGATACTGATAGTTTAATTGAACATTTTGAAAATAAAGAAATTAGTGAAATTTTTAAAAATTACGGGGAAGAATATTTTAGAAATTGTGAAAAAAGAGTATTTAATTGGATAAAAAATGATGTTAAAAATGCAATCATTTCTACAGGTGGTGGGCTTCCTATGTTTATTCCAGAGATTAAAGAAGCGGGAATAGTTATTTATTTAAAAGTAGATTTTGAAAATATTGTAAATAGACTTACAAATGAAGAAATAGCAAAAAGACCACTTTTCCAAGATTTAGATAAAGCAAAAGAGCTATTTAAAAAAAGAGATAAAATATATTCACAATTATCTGATTTTATAATAAAAAATAATAATTTAGATGATACTATTAAGTCTATAAATGATATTATAAACTGATGTTATACATTATATCAAGTTCATAACAAAAAAAATATTTAGTGTAAGGCAAATTTTTAAAGCCTAACTAATTAAATTATTTAAACATATTCATACTAAACATAGGAAGTAGTAAAGCAGTTACTATAAATCCTATAACTCCTCCTACTATTACAATAAGCATAGGTTCTAAAACAGAAAGAAAAATATTTATTCTATTTTCATTTTCTTCAAAATATATTTCACTTAAATTTTCCATAATAGTAGCTACATCACTTGTTTCTTCTGCTAATGCTAAAGCTTGAAGAAAAGATTTATCCCAAAATCCAGCCTTTGATAAAGCTACTGAAAACTTTTTACCTTCAATTACATCATCTAAAGCTAAATCAAAAATTGATCTTATTTTACTATTTTCAATAGTAGAACTTGCAAGTTTAATAGCTGATACATAATTAATCCCACTATTTGTAAGAATATATGTAAGATAAGTAAATCTTCCTATCTCTTTTGCTTCTATCACTTTTGAAATAAGTGGAATTTTTAAAAGAATAGAATCTATAATAAATTTAAATTTTTTATTTTTTTTGTAACTAAATGAAAATAAAAATATAAAAGAAAAAAATACTACTAAAACAGATATATAATTATGTTGTAAAAAATTCCCACTTTGTATTACAATTTTTGTAATAGTTGGTAATTCTTGATGTAAATTTGAAAAAACTTTTACTATTTTCGGCACTACTGTTGTTAGCATAAAAGCCACCATAAAAATAGATACAACTACTATAAACATAGGATAAATTAATGCCTGTTTTGATTTTGATTCTATTTTATCCTCTTCTTTTAAAAAATTTGCCATTTTTATCATTATTACATCTAAAGTTCCACTCTCTTCTCCTATTTGAAAAGAAGATAAAATAAAATTTGGAATATATATAATATTTTGTGATTTTAATGCAGAATGAAGAGTTTTACCTTCACTAATCTCTTTATGAAGATAATTTAAAAATTTTTCAAGTTTTATATCATCTTGTTGATTTTTTGTAAGTTTAATAGCATTTACTAAAGTAATTCCACTTTTTAGATACAACCCTAATGTATTAAAAAGTTTTGCAAGTTTAATTTTTGATATTTTTTTAGAAAAAGATATATCTATATTTAAGTTTATTGCAGGTTTAATCTCTATAATTACTAAATCATTTAATTTTGATTTAGCTTGGTCTATATCATCTGCTTCTATTTTTGCACTAATTTTTTTTCCATTTTTATTATAAGCTGTATATTTAAAAAACATTTAATCCCTTAATCCCACTCTTATAGCTTCTTTAATAGAAGTTTCTCCATTTTTTAACATTATTATTAAATTTTCTTTTAATGTAGTCATACCTTCTTTAATCATTGCTTGTTTTAATTCTATATCATTTGTACCTTTTGCTATAAGCTCTTTTACATAATCGTTCATAATAAAAAGCTCCCCTATTGCTTTTCTTTTATTATACCCTGTAAAATTGCATTTTTTACACCCTTTTGCTTTATATATAATTTCTCCATCTAAACCGTATTCACTATAATCTGTATAATCTTTCTCTTTACAATCACATAAAACCCTTACTAATCTTTGAGATAAAATACCAATAATTGATGAACTTATCAAAAATGGCTCAATTCCTATATCCATAAGTCTTGATATTGTAGCTGAAGCATTATTTGTATGTAAAGTAGAAAGCATCAAATGCCCTGTAAGTGCTGCTTGTATAGCTGTTGTAGCTGTTTCCTTATCTCTAATTTCCCCTACCATAATTACATCTGGATCTTGTCTAAGGATACTTCTTAATCCACTTGCAAATGTAAGCCCTACTTTTGAATTTACTTGAATTTGATTTATTGAATTACTTTTATATTCTACAGGGTCTTCTACTGTAATTATATTTTTTTCTGGATTTGATATTATTTGTAAGAAAGCATGTAATGTAGTAGATTTACCACTTCCTGTAGGACCTGTTACTAAAATCATTCCATAAGAGTGTTCAAGCAGTGTTTTAAATCCTTTTATTATCTCTTCATTAAATCCAAGTTCACTTAAAGTTGGAATTTCACTACTCTCCATTAAAAGCCTCATAACCACTTTTTCACCAAAATATGTAGGAATTATACTTACCCTAATATCTGTGGCATGTTCAGCTATTTTAATTTGTGTTCTTCCATCTTGTGGAGTTCTTTTTTCACTTATATCAAGATTTGAAATAACTTTAATTCTATTTATTACTAAATTAATAATATTTTTTTCAATAGTAGCTTGTGTAAATAATACACCATCTATTCTAAATCTAATAAGCCCAAAACTTTCATGAGTTTCTATATGAATATCACTTGCTCTTTTATTGATAGCTTGATAAAAAAGGGAATTTACAAATTTAATAATTGGTGCTGAATTTTCTTCTAAAATATTTAAACCATTTTTTAGAAAATCATCTAAACTAAGTTCTTCTTCTATTTCATCTTCAATAGAAGTTGTATTTTGAAGCTCATTTTGTGCTTTTATTTCTAAAAGTTTATTATTAAGCCTATCAAAACTATCTTTATCTGTAAGAATAATATTATAAGGTAAAGATAACTTATTATAAAAATTTAAAGCATCTATAATTTTCTCTTCCGTAGATACAAAAACATATTGGTCATTAAATATAGCTGGTAATAAAGAGTATTTAATACAATCTTCTATTTGATCTATTTTATGTGGTTGGAAATCTGTATCAATTATCTTTTTCATGTTTTTTCTTTTTCTCCAATTTTTTTACAAAATTAACTTTTAAATCATTTAGTTTTGCTAAAATTGTTCTTAATTTATCTAAATCTTCTGTTTTTTTTACAATATAAGGTGTTAATACTATTACTAATGTAGCTTTATCCATACTTTCATTTGTATGTCTAAATAAAGCACCAAGTATAGGAATATCTCCTAAAAAAGGAACTTTTGATATTGATATATCTTTATTATCTCTAATAAGTCCTCCAATAATAATACTTTGCCCATTTCTTACAATTGTAGTAGTATCAATATCTCTTTTTGTAGTAGTAGGCAGACCTACCTGACTGCCTGGTAAAACATCTTCAATTACAGTTTTTACATTTAATGATACTTTATTATCATTATCTATTCTTGGTTTTACTTTTAGTGTAAGTCCTATATCCTGTCTTGAATATGTATTTTTATTAAGATCTGTTGTATTTGCCCCTACCGTAGATTGAGTAATTACAGATTCAGTTTTTCCTACATAAATACTTGATTCTGTATTATTTATACATAAAATTGAAGGTTCACTTAATTTTTTTGCAGCACCTTCAGTTTCTAATAAATCAAGTGTTGCACCTAATGCTAATCCCTTTGTAAGTGTAGGCATAGTTAAACCTAATGCCCCTGTATCTATTGCTACTGCCGGTCCACCTAAATTTGCACTCATACTATAAAGTCCGCTACTATTTGCAACTCCACCTATTATTCCATAATCAAGTCCTATTTGACTTGCTTTTTTATTACTGATTTCTAAAATTCTTACTTTTACATATACTTGTTCTTTTGGAATATCTAAAGCATCTATTATAGTAGCTATAGTATCTATTTGTATCTTATCCCCTACTACAATTATAGAATTCGTTTCTTTATCTGCTGTAATAGAAGGCGAGTTTTTTCTAAATTTATGTCTACTAATTGTTGTAATTAATTTTTCTAAATTTTTAACATCACTATTTTTAATTTTAAAAATTTTTGTCATTTGAGAAACAGGCTTTGGTGCTACATCTAAATTCTTAATAATAGGAGTTAATTTATCTATTACTTCTTTTGGACCTACTATAATAATAGAATTTATATCAAGATTTTGAATTAATGTATATTTAAATATTTGCTTATTAAACAAATTATTTGTTATTGATTTTACTTTATTAAAAATAGTTTTAACATCTCCATTTTTTAATTTTACAAATTTTACTTCATTTTGATTTTGAGTATCTATTTTTGTAAGAATAGTTTTTATTACTTTTAAATTTCTTGGATAATCAGTGATAATTAAAAGATTTTTATCACTATTTACAATAATTTTACCATATCTACTACTTAAATAATTGATTTGACCATAAGCTAATCTTGCTGGAATATTTTTTAAATATATAATATCTGTTTGAATTTCTTGTGATTGATTTACAAGAGTTGGTGCTTCTCTTAAGGCATCAGAGCTTCTTACTACTACTGAAAAACCATCTTTTTGCACTATTGTATAACCTTTACTTTTTAAAATATTTAAAAGTAATGGATATATTTCTTTTTTCTTAATAGGTTTTACTGAAATAAAATTTATTTTTCCATCTACATTTTTTGTAATTAGTATATTTTTATTTGTAATTTTACTTACTAATTTTATAAAAGTAGATATTTTTAAGTTATTAAAATTTAGATTTATTGTATCATTTTTTGCAAATAATACTACTGATAATATTAATAATAATTTAACGAATCTCATAGTTTAGTTCCTTTATTTTGTTATTTCTTTTAATTTTTACATCTATTTCATCAAAATATTTTGCATCTTTATAAATATTCCATGCATCACTATCATTTTTTAAAGGTTGATTATTTACTTCTAAAATATAATCACCTCTTTTAAGCCCTAATTTATCAAATATTGAGCGATATTTTACATAAGTAACTTTATATCCTTTTTTTGTTTGAATAATTCCTATTGATGACCAAACTTTTTCTGGATGGTTTATATAATCTTTAAAAATTTCCTTTTTAACTTCTTTTACTTTTTTATTTAATACTTTTCTTTCTATCTCTTTTACTTTTTCATCTTTTAAAGTTAAAATAAATTGTTTATGATTTTTTTCAAAAATAGCACTATTTTTAGTAACTTTTATAAGTTTATATCCTTTATATGTGCTACCTAAATCTACAAAAATATCATTTTTATTTTCAATAATAATAAAACTATTTTTTCCATTTTCAAAAATAGCTTTTAATTTTACTCCTTTTAATGGTTCGATTTTTACAACTTTTGGAATATATTTTTCAAAAAATAATTTATCTAAATGAACTATATAAAAATTACGGATTTTTTGTGTTGATTCACATTTTAAGGGTAACTTTTCTAAAAAAAACACACTAACCATAGCCCATATAAAAAAACTTACACTAAAGGCTGTAATAATAGCTAATAAAAATTTAAAATGTTTGAACATAAAAATACCCTTTTTTATCTTTTTTCAAAAAACTTTTAATAGAACTATTTGTAAGATTTAGTAAATATACTTTTAATTTTTTTGTTTTTAAATCTATATTTCCTTCTATATTGGCAAAATTTGCTGAACCTTTGATTGATATATTAAGAGGATTTAAAACAGAATATATAATATTTAAATGATTAATTTTTAAATTTTTAAAATCTATTTTTATATTTTCTATATTTATTTTATTATATAACAATAAAAATAAAATATCTGTCTTTTGAATATTAAAAAAATTAATATTATTTACAAATATTTTGCTATTTCTTAATTTTAAAGATAATAAATTTTCTTTTGTTTTTGTATCAATACAAATATGTTGCTTATTTAATTCTTTTTGCAATGTAAAAAACAAATTTTCTTTAGGCACAAACACTACTAAACCTATAAAAAAAGAGAGTATAATTGCTAACGTTTTCATTGGGCAATCTCCACATAAATAGTAGCTAATTTTTTATTTTTTTGAATTTTAAATTTTAAAATATTTAAATTTGAATTAAATATTAAATCTGATACTTCTCTAAATTTTATTCTATCTAAATTCTCACATAAAACCTGATAATTTGTATCATCAGTAATTTTACAAAATTTTAACTTTTTTAATACCTCTTGTGGAGATTTTTTATATATCTTTTGTAAATAAGTTATCTGCTTTATTTTTTGTGATAATGTAGTTACTTGTTGATATGAATCTATTGTTTGCTGTTTTATTTTATAAAATTGAAAAAATAAAAACATAACTACTACAATACCACCTAATACTATTAAATAAAATCTATTTTTATCCATTGATTAATTCCACTTCATAAATTGAATTTGCTAAATTAGAGCTTTTTATTTTGAATCTTTTTTGAAAATAAGAAAGTAAATCCCTTTTTGTAGAAATTTTTATTTTATATCCATTTAATTTTTTTTCAAGTAATATAACTTTTTCCCCTTTATTTAATGGAATACGAGAAAAGAATTTTAAATCTTTTTTTAATTTTATATTGTTTTTTTGAGTTAATTTTAAATCTAACAATATAGAATCTAATTGAATATTTGTAAGAGGCAAATTATATTTAGATAACTGCTCTTTTTTAGCTTTTATATTTGATAATTCTTTTTTATATGTATAAATTAATCCATCTAAAGAAATATTTAAAATTAAAAATATAAATAACATTAAACTAATAGAAGTTTTATCTATCTCAACAGCATTATATAAATTAATTGTATAATTTGATAATTTTAGATTCGGTAATATTTCATCAATATTTGGTGCTTGAGAATTATTTATAGGAAAACAAAATAAAATATCCTCTATTTTTTTTAATTGATAATTTGAAGCTATATTTATTTCATCAAAATTGTATAATTCTACTTGAGCTATTCTTAAAGAATTTATATATTTTTTATTTATATTTAATTCTAAATTTTTATCTAATGCTATTGCAAAAAAAGTATCCCCTATTTTAACAGCATCAAATAAAAAATTTCCTTTTAAATCAAAATAATTTTGAGCTATTTTTTTTGCTTCTCTTTGAGATTTTATTGGAATATCTATTTTTTTTATCCAATAAAATTGAGGAGACAAAATTATATCTACTTTTTCTTTTATTTCTTCATTAAAAAACTTAGTATATAGGATTCTTTTCAATCTTTATTACCTTTTTTGACTTTATATCATAAACCATTGTTAAATTATTTTTTAAACTATTTTTATTATATTTTATATTTACTTTTATCCAGTATGTATCTCTATGAGAAAACTTTTTTATATTAAAAATTCTTAATAATTTTTTATTTTCTGGAGTTTCTAAATTTTTGCAAGTAATTATATCATAATTTGTTTGTAACCCTATAAATTGTGCTAAATTAGCATCCATTAAATTACAATCAATCATATTTATTTTTCCTTTTTGTCCAAAAAATATATATTTATCCCATGGAATATTATAAACAGTTTTATCACCACTTTTTGATACATAATAATCTAAAATCTGTTCGAAATGTTTTTTGTTATAAATTTGTCCATTTTGAAATAAAGGATTTATCAAAGATATTTCACTTTCATTATCTCTTTCTTCTTCATCTATATCAATAGTATCTAAAATTAAATCTTTAAATAAAGTTACATCATCTACTTGATAAAAATTTAATAAATTAGTAAATACATCATCAATATTTTTATCTATTTTTTTGTGTAATAAATAATTATTTATATTTATTCTATTAAATATAGGTTTTATAGTTATATTAAGAGTAAAATCTTTATTTGATATTGGAGGATATGAAGTAAAAATATTTGTAATATCACTTCCATTTATATCTTTTAAATGATTATCTAATATTGATTTAATATCTTTTATAACTAAACTATCTTGAGCAATATATGTGGTTTGTTCATTCATATATTTGTTATATATATTAAAAATATATCCAGAAATAGAAATCAAAATAACAATAAAACCTAAAACTATTAATAATACTACTGATTTTTTCATAATTTAATATTCCTATTTCTATAAAAAGTTTTTGGATAATTATATCAAATATAGTATAATTATAGTAAAAATTAAAAAAGGGAGAAAAATGCATAAATTATTAATTAGTGTTTCTTTAATTACTTCTAGTTTGATAGCTACTGATAATTTTAATTTACATACAGGTTGGAATAATATAGGTAGTTCAAATAAAATAGATATTACAAAAACATTCAATAATCCAAATATAAAAGTAGTATGGAAATATGATAATACTACTAAAAAATGGCTAGCATATTCACCAGATGAAACTCTACAAAATAAAATCCAAACACTTGGATTTTCTAAATTAGATATTACAAAAGAAAATGAAGCTTTTTGGATTTTAACTGCAAAAGATATTAATGTAAATAACGAAATAAACACAACTTCATTATTAGCAGGAAAAAGTTTTTATTTAGTTCACAAATATGTAGGTGATCCTGACTTAGAAAAATATGGATGGGTTATGGATTATAATGTAAGTTTTAATGATGATGCAAGTAGTATATTTATACATCAATTAGATGATAGCCCAGATTCAGAAGATGTGTCAGATACTACACAACCTACTACATCATTAAAAATTATAAATGTTTTTAATGATGTTATAGAAACTTTTGATACAGAAGATAATCAAACAAGATATTTAGTGTCAAATGAAACAGATGCAAAAAATTTAGCTACTCTTTTAAATGTAAAAGAAACTAAAAAATATAATAACCTTTATGGAAAAACTATATATGGCACAGGTTTAGCAGATAATCAATTAGAATACATATTGTATGGATGGGCAACATATTCATCAGATGATAAATTGGTAGGATATGATGCTGAAGAAAATCATAGTTTTAATGTTAATTATGAATTACTTGAAGATGATACAATATCTAAAACAGAATGGGAATCAGATGATGTTGAATATTGTAAAATAGTAGATGTTGATTTAAAAAAAGCTTATATAATAGAAAGTTGTGATAACAATTTATCTAATTTAGGTACAGATGAAACTATAGGATATATATTTTTAAATAAAGATAAAGCATTATCATTTATAGAAAAAGAAAATAGTGATATACCTCCAAAAATTCAAATAAATCCCACCTCACTAAGAGGAAATATGCTTTATCATATAAGTGGTATAGTAGATGACAATAGAATTTTTATAAATGGATTTAAATTAAATACAGATGATAATAATTTAACAAAATATCATAGTAACTCTTGGTCATTCAATACAGATATGCAAGAAGAAAGTAATGGAGATTGTAATTATTCTTATAATGTATCGTATAATGATGATAAAACTATAGATATTAATGGATATTTTAAATGTGGAGATTATGATTATGCAAAAGAAAATTTTTCATCTAAAGTATATCAATATAACTTAGGAGGATATACTTTACCATTAAATGTAATAGCTACAAATGATGGAGAAAAAGTTATTAAAAATAATTATCCAACGAAAGATTTAAAACATATTCTTTTTACAAAAGGTAAATTATATTGTACTTTATTATGGACTAATTGCTGGATGGATGAAGATGCTGTAAAAGAAGTTATAAACTATTTAAAATAAAGGATTTAAATG
>Ga0256842_1002627_pt1 | contig 12657 bp, 12 predicted proteins | sample 4559240metaG_FD_185973 | JGI IMG/M metagenome (GOLD analysis project Ga0256842, IMG submission 185973) | Hydrothermal vent microbial communities from Guaymas Basin, Mexico - 4559-240 | ecosystem: Environmental > Aquatic > Marine > Hydrothermal vents | place: Mexico: Guaymas Basin | collected...
CAAGGGTGCCGACCTTGAGGAGCTGGCCAGAAAAACGCGCATTTCGCCCAAAAGGCTGAGAAAGTTCCTGGCCCAGGTTTCCTGAATTTTCCTTTGTTTTTGTTTCGAAAGCCTTTTCTGAAGTTTCTACAAACTACCTATGTGGTTGCTATGAAAAAGGTTGAGGCGATTATTAGGGGAAACGATTTCGACCGGGTAAAGAACGCCCTCAAGCAGATAGGCATCGTGCCCCTGACGGTCTGTCCTGTGCAGGGGAGGGGCGTTCAGGGAGGCGTTCCACCTTACGATCTTCTCCCGAAGATTAAGATTGAGGTTGTCGTGAAGGACAAGGACCTCGAAAGGGTGATTGACGTTATCACCAGGAACGCGAGAAGCGGAACACCAGGGGACGGGAAGATATTCGTAATCCCCGTGGAAGACGCGATCAGGATAAGAACGGGGGAGAGGGGGAACGAAGCCCTCTACTGAGGGCTTTCTTTTTTCAGAGGAAAGCGTGCCTGTGCTTGTAGAGCATGTAGCTTGCGTACCCGAGCAGGATTAGTGTGGCCGCTCCGAGAGCGCCTATGACTGCTACGATCCCCTGGGCGAATGATATGCTCCTTCCAAAGGCCTCCGCTATTCTGGCTAGCTCATTCGGGTCGTTAAACGCGTAGATTGCGTACCTTATCGAGAACGCCCCCATGACCATCGGAATGGGCATCACGGCAAACGAGAGCATCAGGCCGAGGTTGCCCCTCTTTCTCAGGCTTAGCATCGCCAGGAGCGTGGGTATTATCAGTATCAGCGCGGTGAACGCGTACATCGGGCCGAATATGCCCGAGACGATGTAGAACGGGATCATTCCCGCGAGGAATGCAAAGTACGCCCGGCGGAGAACCTTGACCTCGCCAGCGAAATCGTACGGCGCAACCTTGGAGTACTTGTTCATCGCGGTGACATCTTTCATGTACTCCTTCTCCCCCATCTTCTCGATGTACTTGTCGTTTGTGTTGTTCTTGAGCTTGACTGCCCTCTTGAGGAAGAAGTTGGCCAGCTCCTCGTTGTCCACCGCGAGGGTCTCGGATAACTTGAGGAAGTTCTCGCGGGACTCGTGGATGAGCCTGAGGGCCTTCTGTTTGTTTTTATCTGAGAGATTTTTGAGTGAGTTTATTCTTTTTTCGACATCCTCTAATGTCTGTGCAACATCTCGCAGAATCTCTGAACTCCTCATTAAACTGCACCTCCCAAATGTAAAAGAAAAGAAGGCTTTAAGCCTTTTGTTGTTTCTCGTGGTGTAGGAGCTTGGTAATGCTCCAGTACATCATGATGAATATCGTGCCCCATGCAAATACCAGGAATGCAAGCGCGCCTGTGTCCATCTTCACCACCTCAGAGCTTTATGAGCACCTCGTTCTTTGCAAGCTCCTCACCGTACTTCTTCTTGATGGCCAAGTATGCCTCAATGGCACCGATGATGATTATCACGAGGATGACTATCCTCGCCCTCATGACGATCGGCACTGCATCTGGGTAGGCTCCTCCAAGGACACCTTCAACGTAAGCCTTGGAAACGTGGAAGCTGAGTGCACCCATCTTGTAGTAGTCCCAGGTGTTTCCTCCGAGGAGGATTATCATGAAGAGCGGTGCTATGAAGACCATTATTGGCTTGAACCAGCTGGGCACTTTGATGAAGGCACCCTTGTGGAGCTCCTCCCAGAAGTTGTCTGGCTTGAAGAGCCATACTGCAACGATGACGTCAAAGAGACCGAGCAGTACCAGGAAGTAGCTGCCGACCCACATATCGAGCTCGCTGAGGTAGACGAGGCTACTGTCAAGGGCAACGGGTAGTCCAAGCAGGAACAGGAATATGAAGACCAGCCAGGTTCCAATCTTCCTGTCGATGTGAATGTCCTCTTCGATCATGGCAACGAGGTAGTTGTATGTTGCTATGGCCGAGGTGAATCCTGCGAACCAGAGGAGCAGGAACCACATGGCACCGAATATCTGTCCTCCAGGCATGTGCATGAAGACGTTGGGTAGGGCCATGTAGGCCAGACCGACACCGCTCTTGACGGCCTGCTCGGGACCGAGGTAGGCGAAGGCTATGGGGATGGCGAGCGAACCACCGAGGATGACCTCTGCGAACTCGTTGAGTGAGACCGTCGCGAGACCGCTGAGGGCAACGTCGTCCTCAGGACCGAGGTAGCTGGCGTAGTTGTGGATGATACCCATACCGAGGGACAGCGTGAAGAAGATCTGTCCTGCCGCTGCCAGGCTGATCTTGAAGAAGTTGTGGCTTAGTACCTCGAAGTTTGGCTTCCAGATGTACTCGAGACCCTTAATAGCGCTCCATTCCGGTTTCACTGGTGAGCCAAGGGTAAGTGCCCTAATAACCAGGAGTATAGCGAACACGTACAGGAGGGGCATCATAACCTTGACCCAGCGCTCAATACCCTTGCTGACACCCTGTCCAACCGCTATTCCTAGGATGATCATTGTCAGTCCCCAGAATAATATGACTGACTTGGTGTCTGCGACATAGTTCAAGAAGAACTGCACCGTGTCTTTGCCGAAGTAGGCTCCCGTAAGGCTGTAGTAGGTATAGGCTGCCGACCAACCGATAATCTGGTAGTAGTACGAGCTCAGCAGCGAAGCGACTGAGAACGCCAGCATTCCGCCGATAATACCGAATATCATTGCTGTCTTTGGCTTCAGGCTTTCCCTAGCCATCAGGTAGAACATCGGTCCGATGGTACCGTGTCCGTACTTACCGCCGTACCTTCCCGTGGTCCACTCAATCCACATCACTGGAATACCCAGGAAGAACAGCGCTATGAAGTACGGTATCATGAACGCTCCGCCACCGTTGCTGGCGAGCTGGTACGGGAACCTCCAGAAGTTACCAAGACCGATGGCGTTGCCTGCCATCGCTAAAATCAAACCAATCTTTGTAGCCCATTGATCTCTTTGTTCCACACAATTCACCCCCGTTCTTAAATGTATGGGCTTTAGTACCCCGTGTACTGCGCCGGGGCATTATGTATAAGGAAAGGCATTCTATAAAAAGCTTTCTGATGCCTTTTTTCGACAAAAGACGATTTACTTAAGCGTTAAACCCAGCGAGTCCTTTCCTCGCCATTTTTCTAATACGCCGAAAAAACGTAAGGGAGGTTTTGACACTATGGCAATTGAAGGGTCCATCCAAATACATCATGACAATGTAAGGGCAGGGGGCTCCCACCAACTATTTAACTGCGTGGCTTGCATCATTATAATGGTGCCCGATGATTGGAACGCGAGTGATCTGAGGGGGTGATGACCGACTTCTCGCTGAGGGCGCCCGTTTCAATATCGTTTCAATGCATTTATATTCAACGGTGCTTTTTTATGTGCGTCAATGTATAGAAAATCTTGGATGTACATCCCTCTTTTTGCCCGAAGATTTTGGGAGGGTTTTTCTTTTCGTCGAAAATTTCCGTATATAACTTTTTGTTTAAAATTAACCGTTCTCCGGCCTTCTTTATCGAAAGGTTTATATATGCAAATGCCTAAGAGCCTATCGCAAATTACCGAAACCCGAGGTGGTAAAGATGGTCGAGATTGACCCGTTTGAGATGGCCGTTAAGCAGCTCGAGAGGGCTGCCCAGTTCATGGACATAAGCGAAGAGGCCCTTGAGTGGCTCAAGAAGCCCATGAGGATTGTGGAAGTTACCGTCCCGCTTGAGATGGACGACGGTTCTGTTAAGGTCTTCACCGGTTTCCGTGTTCAGCACAACTGGGCCCGCGGTCCAACCAAGGGTGGCATAAGGTGGCACCCGGCCGAGACCCTCAGCACCGTTAAGGCCCTCGCCACTTGGATGACCTGGAAGGTCGCCGTCGTTGACCTCCCCTACGGTGGAGGTAAGGGTGGTATCATCGTCAACCCGAAGGAGCTCAGTGAGAGGGAGCAGGAGAGACTCGCTCGCGCTTACATCAGGGCCATCTACGACGTCATTGGCCCGTGGACCGACATTCCGGCCCCTGATGTTTACACCAACCCCAAGATAATGGGCTGGATGATGGACGAGTACGAGACCATAATGAGGCGCAAGGGCCCGGCCTTCGGTGTCATCACCGGCAAGCCGCTCAGCATAGGCGGTTCCCTCGGCAGGGGCACCGCTACTGCCCAGGGTGCCATATTCACCATTAGAGAAGCCGCCAAGGCCCTCGGCATCGACCTCAAGGGCAAGACCATTGCCGTCCAGGGCTACGGTAACGCCGGTTACTACACCGCCAAGCTCGCCAAAGAGCAGCTCGGCATGAAGGTCGTTGCCGTCAGCGACAGCAAGGGCGGCATCTACAACCCAGACGGTCTTGACCCGGCTGAGGTCTTCAAGTGGAAGAAGGAGCACGGCTCGGTCAAAGACTTCCCAGGGGCGACCAACATCACCAACGAGGAGCTCCTCGAGCTCGAGGTCGACGTCCTTGCTCCGGCAGCCATAGAGGAGGTCATCACCGAGAAGAACGCTGACAACATCAAGGCCAAGATCGTCGCCGAGGTTGCCAACGGTCCAGTTACCCCAGAGGCTGACGACATCCTCCGCGAGAAGGGCATCCTTCAGATTCCAGACTTCCTCTGTAACGCCGGCGGTGTTACCGTCAGCTACTTTGAGTGGGTCCAGAACGTCAACGGCTACTACTGGACCGAGGAGGAGGTTCACAAGAAGCTCGACAAGAAGATGACCAAGGCCTTCTGGGAGGTCTACAACACTGCCAAGGAGAAGAACATCCACATGCGCGACGGTGCCTACGTCGTCGCCGTCCAGAGGGTCTACCAGGCCATGCTCGACCGCGGATGGGTCAAGAAGTGATTTCTTCTCCCCTTTTCTATTCGTTTCTGTTAGTCTGGGAGTTAATGAGAAGAGGTTCTAAGCCTTTTTGATCCTCCCCTGGTAGAGCCTCGAGATCGCCTGCATCGCGGCCGCGACCATTATTCCCGTCATTATCATGCCCAGTATGGGCAGCACGAGGGCACAGAGGAGCTTTGACACCGGTGTTGTGGGGGTTATGTCTCCGTAGCCGACGGTGAAGGCGGATATGAAGGCGAAGTAGATTCCGTCCCCGATGCTCAGGGACTCCTGAAGGGAGAGCACCACGCCAAAAGCAACTATCAAAGTAAAAAGGCCGAGGAGAATGCTTTTGACGTAGTAGAGAACCCTCAAAAATTCATGGAAGAAGGTGCGAAAGCCTACGAGCTCGATTTCGAGCCCTTCCTCTGTCTTTTTCTCCATCCCCTCACACCTTCGCCCAGTATTCCTTTTCCTCAACCATCGCCCTTACCATCTCGTCCTCGTCCTTGAACATCGTCCTCCGCGATGGGTTTTGCATGCCGTAGAACTCCATGAACGGGCTCGGCCGTCTCTTGAACGGATAGTAGAGGTATATCGCCGCCAGCGTCCTGTATGCCTCGGCCATCTCGCTGATAACGCCAGCGGAAACGCCTTCCGCGTAGTGGTAAACCGCTATGGCCTTGCTGACATCGACGAGATTGAAGTCCCTCTCGACGAGCTGGCGCCTCAGTATGTCCGTGGCCTGCTCTATGTCCTCCCGGTCAAGCTCCTCCACCTGTTCTCCGTCCAGGAGGTGTTTGATTTTGATGCGCGTTATCGAGGGGTCTCTGTTGACCTGGGCGTCGTACTCGGCGACCACCCACCAGTCATCCAGTGCCCCAGGATCGAGAACCGTGAAGTGCCCGCTCAGTTTGTTGTAGAAATCCCTAACGCGGTGGTAGTACTCCTCCTCGTGGCCGGTCATCGGGTAGCTGAGATAGACGAGGGGTTTTTCGGCCTCGTGGAATATCAGATCAAGAAAGACATGGTAGGGGTGCCTTATGCCGAACTGGAGGATGTAGCGGACCTCGATGCCTTCCTTCTTCAGCTCGTGTATCAGGGTTTTGACGTGGTTTATGGCATCCTCGCGCCACATGACGAGGGTCGTCAGCTTTATGTTCTCTGGGTTCTCACCGAAGCGCTCGAACCACTCCGGGTCGTTGATGATGCGCCGTCTGACCGAGAGGACGTCGTCCAGGACTATTATCACGCGGTTCGGCCTCAGAAGCTTCAGATTGCTGGTTGTGAACCCGATGACGCTTCCGCTTCCCCAGCGGAAGAGGCTCGGGGTTGAAACGAGATGAAAGCTTCTATCACTCTCATCTATCTCCTTTCTTATTCTATTGAAAGCCTCGTCCCGTATCTCGTTCATCAAATCCTGGTGGCTTATGGCGAAGTCGAGAACGTTCTTCCTCGTTATCTTGACGCCCAGCTCCTTTCCGACCTCCCTGATGTAGTCGAAGACGTGGTAGTAGGCGTAGCTCTCCCCGTCAGCGAGCTTCAGCGCCTCGGTTATGTACTCGTCCCGTCCGTTGAGCGGCGGCCCGGTGAGCAGGATAACTTCCTTCATCATACCACCCCACTGCGTCTAAACGTACACTTCGGACGAAACCTTTAAATACTATTCCCCTAAACTGGCGTTGTAGAGGTTCTTCTATTCTAAAAACATACCAGCAGGGGTGTTGTAATTGGCTGAAAAGCTAAAGGGAACGACTACGGTCGGCATTGTATGTAAGGACGGCGTCGTCCTAGCGGCGGACAGGAGAGCATCGCTCGGCAACATGGTGCTTTCAGAGAGCGTTACCAAGGTGTTCCAGATAGACGACCACCTGGCCTTGGCCGGTGCGGGGAGCGTTGGAGACATACTCTCGCTCGTTAGGCTTCTGAGGGCCGAGGCCAAGCTGTACAGGGCGAAGGTTGGGTATGAAATGAGCGTGAAGGCCCTTGCTACGCTGACTTCTAACATCCTTCACGGCAGCAGGTTCATGCCGTACTTCGGCTGGTTTCTCATAGCCGGCCACGACGAGAAGCCCGGGCTGTACTCGATAGACATGGCCGGGGGCGTTACCGAGGATAAGTTCACCGCCGCGGGCTCTGGAATGGAGTTTGCCTTCGCGGTTCTGGAGGATAGCTACACCGAGGACATTAAGCTGGAAGAGGGCATAAAACTTGCCCTCCGGGCGATAAAAGCCGCCACAAGGCGTGATGTTTTCACCGGGGAGGGAATAACCCTCGTTACCGTGACAAAGGATGGTTACAGAGAGCTGAGCAAGGAGGAGATAGAGGCTCTTCTAAAGTGAGGTGGTGACTTTGATAAGGAGAGAAACTTTCGTTGATGACATATTACGGGACATAAAGGCCGTTATAAGTCAGATGGTCCCCAGGGAGGCCAGGATAACCGACGTCGAGTTCGAGGGACCGGAGCTGGTCATATACGTCAAGAACCCCGAGGCCATAATGCAGGACGGGGAGCTCATCAAGAACCTTGCTAAGGTGCTTAAGAAGCGCATCAGCGTCCGCCCCGACCCGGAGGTTCTTCTTCCGCCGGAAAAGGCCGAGGAGATGATAAAGCAGCTCGTTCCACCGGAGGCAGAGATAACCAATGTGAGCTTTGACCCATCAGTTGGAGAGGTCCTCATAGAGGCCAAAAAGCCGGGTCTGGTTATAGGAAAGAACGGCGAAACCCTGAGGCTCATAACACAGAGGGTCCACTGGGCCCCCAGGGTCATAAGGACTCCCCCGCTCCAGAGCCAGACCATCTACTCCATAAGGCAGATACTCCAGGCCGAGGCGAAGGACAGGAGGAAGTTCCTCAGGCAGGTTGGGCGGAACATCTACCGCAAGCCCGAACTGAAGAGTGAGTGGATTAGAATCACCGGCCTTGGAGGCTTCCGTGAGGTTGGAAGGAGTGCGCTCTTGGTTCAAACCAACGAGAGCTACGTTCTCGTTGACTTCGGCGTTAACATAGCCGCACTGAGGGATCCCAAGAAGGCCTTTCCACACTTCGAGGCGCCGGAGTTCAGGTACGTCCTCGATGCCGGCCTGCTCGACGCCATCATCATAACCCACGCCCACCTCGACCACAGCGGAATGCTGCCGTACCTCTTCCGCTACAAGCTCTTCGACGGGCCAATATACACCACTCCCCCGACCAGGGACCTGATGGTGCTTCTCCAGCAGGACTTCATCGAGATACAGCAGATGAACGGCGTTGAGCCGTTGTACCGCCCGAGGGACATCAAGGAGGTCATCAAGCACACCATAACACTCGACTACGGCGAGGTCAGGGACATAGCCCCGGACATGAGGCTTACCCTCCACAACGCGGGTCACATCCTCGGCTCGTCCATCGTCCACCTCCACATAGGCAACGGTCTCCACAACATAGCCATAACCGGCGACTTCAAGTTCATTCCGACGAGGCTCTTCGAGCCCGCTGTGAGCAGATTCCCGAGGCTTGAGACGCTCGTCATGGAGTCCACATACGGTGGAAGCAACGACTACCAGATGCCGCGTGAAGAAGCTGAGAAGCGCCTGATAGAGGTCATCCACCAGACGATAAGGAGGAAGGGCAAGGTTCTGATTCCGGCGATGGCGGTCGGTAGGGCGCAGGAGATAATGATGGTCCTCGAGGAGTACGCCCGCGTTGGCGGCATAGAGGTGCCAATCTACCTCGATGGAATGATATGGGAAGCCACGGCAATCCACACGGCCTACCCGGAGTACCTCAGCAGGCACCTCCGCGAGCAGATATTCCACGAGGGCTACAACCCGTTCCTCAACCCGATATTCAAGCCCGTCGCCAACAGCCGTGAGAGGCAGGACATCATAGACAGCGGAGAGCCCGCGATAATCATAGCAACATCGGGCATGCTCGTCGGTGGGCCGAGCGTCGAGTACTTCAAGCAGCTCGCCCCCGACCCGAAGAACAGCATGATATTCGTCAGCTACCAGGCCGAGGGAACCCTCGGAAGGCAGGTTCAGAGGGGCTTGAGGGAGATACCGCTAGTTGGAGAGGGCGGAAAGACCGAGGTCGTCAAGGTCAACATGGAGGTCCACACCATAGACGGCTTCTCCGGTCACGCCGACAGGAGGGAGCTGATAAGCTACATAGCCCGCCTGAGGCCTAGGCCCGAGCGCGTCATAACCGTCCACGGCGAGCCCCACAAGTGCCTCGACCTGAGCACCAGCATCCACAAGAAGTTCGGCCTGTCGACGAGGGCACCCAACAACCTCGACGCCATAAGGCTGAAGTGATGCCCGATGCAGGTTCGCTGTCCAAGCTGCGGGAGGCTCTATTCCTCCCTTATTCCCCTAGCCTGCTCCTGCGGTGAACCCCTTGGAATAACCTACGACTACGATAACGTGGACGTTTCTGCCTGGAGGGGCAGAAAACCCGGTGTCTGGAGGTACCGGGAGCTTCTCCCCGATGTGAGGAAAGTCATCAGTCTGAACGAGGGCGGAACGCCCCTTCTGAAGGCGAAACTTGGGGAAGAGCTGGGATTGAACGTATTCATCAAGGACGAGACCCGGAACCCCACGGGCTCCTTCCGCGACAGGCTCATCACGGTCGCCCTTTCCTACGGTCTCCCCTACGCCGAGAACGGCTTCGTGGTTGCGAGCAACGGAAACGCGGCCGCTTCCCTGGCTGCCTACTCCGCGAGGGCAGGTGTTGATGCATACACCGTCGTGCCCAGATTGATAGAATCCGGAAAGCTCAACCAGATAGTGGCCTTTGGTGCCAAGGTTATACGCTACGGCGAGAGTGTTGATGAAGGCATAAGCTACGCGGAGGGGTTGGCCGAGGGGAAAGGGCTCTACAACGTAACGCCGGAGAGCAACATCATCGGCCTTGAGGGGCAGAAGACGCTCGCCTTTGAGCTCTGGGAGGAGCTGAACCCGACCCACGTTGTGGTTCCGACCGGTAGCGGGAGCAACCTCTACAGCATCTACAAGGGGTTTGTTGAGCTCATGGAGATAGGGGCCATCGAGGAGATGCCCAGGCTCATAGCGGTTCAGGCCGAGAAGTGTTCCCCCATAGCGAGCGAAATCCTGGGCGTCGAGCCGAGGGCGGAGCCGACCAAGGCGCTGGCGCTCTACGTGAAGAACCCCGTAATGAAGGAGCTCGCGCTCAGAGCCATACACGAGACCGATGGAACCGCGGTGATGGTCGGCGAGGATGAGCTTGACCTCGGGCAGAGACTGCTTGCCGGTGAGGGGGTCTTCGCGGAGTACGCTTCGGCGGTGATAGTTCCAGCTCTGCTCAAGCTGGCGGAGGAGAACTACTTTGAGAGGGACGACAGGATAGCGCTCATTGTGACCAGCTCGGGTCTCAAGGGGCACTACTCCGAGACCAGGGAGAAGTTCAGCATAGGGGGAACGAAGCTCGATATCCTGAGGCTCCTCAGCGAGAGAGTCATGTACGGCTACGAGATATGGGAGGCCCTTGAGAAGCCCCTGAAGTACCAGGCGGTCTACCAGCACCTCCGCGAGCTCGAGAGCCTGGGTCTGATAGGTGAATCCCACAGAAAGGGCAGGCGCGTCTACTACAGGCTGACCGATAAGGGTCGCAGGTTTCTGGAGACACTGTCCGAATAACGGAAAGGTTTTAAAAGGTCTTTTTAAAGCTAAGCGTAGGTGAAGAACGTGGAGCTGGCAATTGAACACAAGTTTTCACTCTCAGTTTACCTCTGGGGAATCATCTGTGGCCTGGTCAGTGGGGTTGCTGCCGCGAAGTTTCAGTACGGTTGGATGATAGGCATCGCTATGTTCCTGGTCATCGATAAGGTAGTCATGGCCATCATAAAGGAGCTGCCGCCCGACATCGAGGAGGAGCGCCTAATACTCAGGAAGGCCTTCTTTGGCTGGTTCCTGTTCTGGCTGTACTTCACAATGCTCACCTATACACTGCTCATAAACTTCCAGCCTCAGTTCTACTCAAACCAGAGCCTGCTGTATCAACTCACGCAGAACGGAACGGTGATGGGGTGAGCCTATGGATGAATTCAAGAGGGCCGTCGCGAAGGAGGCGTTGAAGTTCATCGAGGACGACATGATAGTCGGCCTCGGCACAGGCTCAACCACCTCTTACTTCATCGAGTACCTCGGCAAGCTCATCATGGAGGAGGAGCTGGAGGACGTCTACGGTGTTCCCACCTCCTACCAGGCCAGGCTCCTCGCCCTCGAGAACGGCGTTCCGGTAGTTGGTCTGGATGAGGTGGATGCGATTGACATCGCCGTTGACGGTGCCGACGAGGTTGACCCGCACCTCAACCTCATCAAGGGCCGCGGTGCGGCGCTCACCATGGAGAAGATAATCGAGTACCGCGCCGGAACTTTCCTCGTCCTCGTTGACGAGAGCAAGCTCGTGGAGAGGCTCGGCCAGAGGATGCCGGTTCCCATCGAGGTAATTCCGGCAGCCTGGCGCGCCATAGCGGAGGAGATAGAGGTCTTCAACGCAACGGCAGAGCTCAGGATGGCGAGCAAGAAGGACGGGCCGGTTGTTACGGACAACGGCAACTTCATCCTCGACGCCAGGTTCCACCGCATAGACGACCCGCTCGACCTTGAGATAGAGCTCAACAACATTCCGGGCGTCGTGGAGAACGGCATCTTCGCGGACATAGCCGACATAGTCCTCGTCGGCACCAAGGACGGTGTCAAGAAGCTGGAGCGCTGAAGTTTTTCATTTTCTGCAGGCTTCGTTTTGGCTCTTGTTCAAGTACGTCATAATCGTACGTATTCTTTCCGCCGTCCATCAAGGACGTTCGAACGATAGTGAGAACGGCGCTGAAGCTTTTGGAAAAAGCTTGACCAAAAGAAGCAATTCCACAGGTTCTCCACTCCCAAATGCACCATCAAGGAGAGAAATCACATGGGAAACTCGGAATTTTGAGAAGGTGCTACAATCTTTGATGAAACTTTGCACAAGAAAATTTCTGGGGGTGTGGGGGCGTTAGCCCCCCGGAGGGTTAAGGAATAAGGAAGGTGGGGAAACGTAGTTTCCCAGGTTTTTAGAGAAAAACGGGGCGCGGGGTGGAACCCCACTACGGGGTTTGAGAGTACAGAGAGATAAGGGGGCGGAGCCCCCTTGTCTTTCGTTGTGGTGCGGGGGAGGGGATTTGAACCCCTGAACCCCTGCGGGAGTGGATCTTGAGTCCACCGCCTTTGACCAGGCTCGGCAACCCCCGCGCACTGCGGGTTTCAAAAAGAATAACAAAAGGCTGGCTTATAAATTTAACGTCCCCGCACGGAGAAGACGGAAAGAAGAGACCTCAAATCTTAATCGGCGCACCGAAGGCCCTGTCGCCGGCGTCTCCAAGGCCGGGCAGGATGTAGCCGTGGTCGTTGAGCTCCCTGTCTATCGCCGCCACGAACATCTCAACGTCCGGGTGGGCTTCCTTTATCCTGCTTATTCCTTCAGGCGCGGCCAAAACTCCAACTATGACGTAGCGCTTGGCCTTCCCGTACTTCTTGACCTCTTCGAGGACTTTGATGAGCGTTGAACCGGTTGCTATCATTGGGTCCGCTACGATGACGGTGTCCTCTTCCCTGATCTGCGGCACCTTGACGTACCTCATCTCTATCTCGAACTTCGGCGCCTTTCCGCGGGAGGCCGAAACGATGCCAACACGGGCATGGTCGAGAACCTTTATGAGACCCTCCATGAGGGGTATCGCCGCGCGGAGAACGGTGATTATGACGACGTTTCGCCTGTCCTTGACTATCGTTCCGGTGGTTTCCTCAAGCGGCGTCTTTATCGGAACCTTCTCGACCTCCATTGTCTTGGTCAGCTCGTATGCCATGTAGC
>Ga0256842_1002628_pt1 | contig 12654 bp, 11 predicted proteins | sample 4559240metaG_FD_185973 | JGI IMG/M metagenome (GOLD analysis project Ga0256842, IMG submission 185973) | Hydrothermal vent microbial communities from Guaymas Basin, Mexico - 4559-240 | ecosystem: Environmental > Aquatic > Marine > Hydrothermal vents | place: Mexico: Guaymas Basin | collected...
GGACTTGCAAAACATGCAAGAGAGTATCTAAATTCGGTATTTTTGCATCACTGTGTAGAGGCAGGACTCTCTATGGCTATCGTAAATGTAAAAAACATTATCCCAATGCACAAGATAAGCGATGAGCAGAGAAAAGTTTGCGAAGATCTGCTTTTCAATAGAAGAGAGGAGGGCGATCCGCTTTTTAAATTTATAGAGTTTTTTTCAGATGTCAAAGAGACAAATCAAGAAGAAGAGGATGAGGCTTTTAAGAAACTTAGCAATGAAGAGAAGATAAAAAAACTTTTAATCGACGGAGACAAAGAGAGAATGATGCCGCTTTTGGAAGAGGTGAAAGATAGCATTCCTCCCCAAAAGATAGTCAATGAGATACTTATTGATGCTATGAAGGTGGTGGGAGATCTTTTTGGAAGCGGACAGATGCAGTTGCCGTTTGTTTTGCAGTCGGCTGAAGTGATGAAAGCGGCGGTCGATTATCTAAAGCCGTTTTTGCCAAAAGTGGAAAAAGAGAGTGAAACCACCTTGATACTCGGAACCGTAAAAGGCGATGTTCATGATGTGGGTAAAAATCTTGTGGATATCATCCTTTCCAATAACGGCTTTAAAGTGATAAATCTCGGAATAAAAGTCGATATAGAGGATTTTATAAAAGCTTACAAAGAGCATAAGGCCGATGCGATAGGCATGAGCGGACTTCTTGTAAAGTCCACTTCGGTAATGAAAGAGAACCTCGAAACACTCAAATCAAAAGGTATAGATGTGCCTGTGATACTCGGAGGTGCGGCATTGACGGACAATTTTGTAGAGGATTATTGCCGTCCGAGTTATGACGGAGCCGTCTTTTACTGCAAAGATGCTTTTGAGGGTATAGAGGCTATGAGTAGGATCGAAAAAGGTATCGCCGATACGACTCTTGGAGGTGAAAAAAAGGAGCAAAAACTAAAAAAACCGAAAAAAGAGTATGCTCCTATGCCATCTTTTGAAGAGATCAAAATGCCAAGCAAAGCGGATGTGCCGATACCTCCGTTTTGGGGTAGAAGAGTTTTAAATACGGATGTAAAAGAGATAGCTTTTGAGTGGATAAATCACAAAATGCTATTTTCAAGAGCTTGGGGATATACCAATAAAGGCAAAAGTAAAGAGGAGAAACAAAAGCAAAGAGATGAGGTGCTTTGGCCTCTATATGAGAGAGTAAAGAGCGATATATTAAGACTCGGACTGTTTGAGCCTACCTTGCTGTATGGCTATTTTCCAAGCAGAGGATATAGGGACGATATATTTATATTTGATGAAAAAGAGGGCTTTTTTAGCGATAAAGAGGTAAATAAAGAGCCTATAGAGATAGTAAAGCAAAGGGCTATAAAAACTCTATCGTTGCCAAGACAAAGAAGAACACCTTTTAGGTGCCTAAGCGATTATCTAAGAGACGATAGGCACGATGTTTTGGCTTTTAGCTGTGTTAGTGCGGGAGAAAAGTTCAGTCTATATGAAAAAGAGCTTTTTGAAAAGGGAGAGTTCAAAGAGTATCATCTATTGCACGGTATCAGTGTAGAGCTTGCGGAAGCTTTGGCGGAGATAGTTCACAAGCAGATAAGGCTTGATCTCGGTATAGCTGAAAATGAGGGACATTCTTTGAGAGATGTGAAAATGAGAGCATATCAAGGATGCAGATATTCGTTCGGCTATCCATCTTGTCCCAACTTGGCAGATAATAAGCTGATATTTGATCTTTTGAAGCCTGAGGAATTTGGCATAACTTTAAGCGAGACATATCAAATGCATCCTGAGCAAACTACGACCGCTTTGATATTTCACCATAAAGAAGCGATATATTTTAATGTGGATTAAAAGTTTTCATCTTTTTCAAGATATAAAAAAGAGACAAATTTTTTAAAAGCATGAATATCAAGCATTCCCATATATAGATGATCTTCTTGATTGTTGACGATGGGAATATGACCTGCATCAATATGAGATATAAATTCAAAAACATCCATGCCATTTGCATCTATATTTAGAGCATGAGGGTTGTGTGTCATGAGTTCATCGACAGTAGTGTCGTTATAATTTTCTTTATCTTTTATAAGTCTTATGTCTCTAAAAGATAAAACACCGACAAGTTTTTTGTTCTCTACGACGGGAAAGTAGCTTGATGTTCCATCCATCAAATCATACACAATATCTTTTATATACATCTTTGGCTCTAAGACTATGATATCATCATCTATCAAGTGGGTTATCTCTAAATTTTCAAGTTTTTTTCTATATTCCGCATTTCCAATATCAAAACCCTTTTGCATAATAGCTCTTGCAAAGTGTATCTTTTCCTCGAAAGTGTGAACTATATAGATAGTCAATACCGAAGTTAAAAGTATAGGAACCGCCATCTGGTAGTTTTGAGTTAACTCTATGATGATAAGAGAAGATCTAAAAGGGGCATTTGACATTCCTGCCGTTACAGCCGCTGTACCAATGAGAGCTATGGCAAGAGGATCGATTCCTGTGAAAAAACCTGTTAAACTGCCAAGTCCGAAACCAAAAAAAGCCCCTATAAATATAGAAGGAGCAAAAACACCTCCGAACATTCCGCTTGCAAAGGTAAGAGCTATGGCTATAGCTTTGACTATAGAGAGTTCAAAGGCTGTATGAAAGCTATATTTTGAATTAAAAAGTTCATTGACATGATTGTACCCCAAAGATGCTGCATCAGGATATAAATAAAGTAGTAAGCTAACGACAATACCGCCTATAAAAGCTTTTTTATAGTAGGAAATATGTAATTTTGCGAAACTTTTTATAATAGTTTTATAAATAGATTCAAAAAAGATAATCATCAAGGAAAAAGCAAGGGCAAATAGCGGTATCATGATAAGAAACAAATGATTATAAGTAAATTTATGAACATAAAAAGTCGGATAATTACCAATAAAATATCTCGAAACTATGGTCGCAGTTATGGATGAGACGGAGAGCGGTATGATATAATTAAAGTTCAATCTGCCTAAAATTATCTCAAAACCGAAAACTATGGCAGCTATTGGTGCATTGAAAGTGGCAGCCAAAGCACTAGTAACTCCACAAGTGACAAATAAAGGAGTATTTACTCCTTTGGTCTTAAAAAGTTTTAAAAATAAAGCGGTAAATGAAGCACCGAATTTTGCTATGGGTCCCTCTCTTCCTACCGGTACTCCAAAGCCTATATTTATAGAAGTCAATACAACACTTGCCAAACCCTTTTTATAATCTAACCTCCCCTTTTTCAGCACTATTGACTTAGCTACCGAGTCAATAGTCGGGTTTGTCGTATCCGGTAAAAATTTATGGATAATGATAGAAGAGAAGAGAAAAACAAAAGGTATAAATATGAGATATAGATATTCATAGTGAGGATAAAACTCCACGGTATCAACAAGGACGGATGAGTAGTGGATGATCTCTCTAACCAATATAGCAGAAAATCCCCCAAGAATGCCTATAAGCATAGGCAAAACAAAAAGTCTTTTTATCTCTTTCACAAAATCCCCGAATGTTAAATTGTAACTATTATATCATAAACCGATATATTTTAAAATATAAGTAAAGTTTTTGTATAATAAATCACTATATAAAAACAAAAAGGAGAATTTGTGAAAAGTCCAAAAGGTTTTGGAAGGAGATATTTTTCTCTTGCTTCGATATTGGCTTTTAGTGTTAGTGTCACTATGGCATCTCAAACTCAAAGCTTGAACGATCATGAAAAATTAACCTTTCATAAAAAGATAAGTAAAGATGATAAAGCTATCAACGAAGATGAGCCTATTGTCATCTCGAAAAAGGTTGAAGTAAAAGAGGTGGATGCACCATTTGCATCTGAAATATATACTCAAAGAGATATAAAAAATTCCCACTCAAAAGATTTATACGATTTTATTGATACTCAAACATCACTAAATATATCCTCATCTTATGGCAATAGTTTTGCTCCGAGGATTGATATGAGAGGGTATGGCATAGGTGATGGATATGAAAATATAGCTATTATGCTCGATGGACGAAAACTAAACAATATCGATATGCAACCCCAACTACTTTCATCAATCCCGCTTAAAAGTATAAAACGGATAGAGATACTAAAAGGAAGCGGATCGGTTGAGTATGGTGATGGTGCAAATGCCGGAGTTATCAATATCATCACAAAAGATACTAACGGTATTACTTTAAATGGTTATGTCGGTAGTTATGGTTTGTGGCATAGCGGTGCAAGAGTGGGTATAAAAAAAAGACTGTTTGCGGTAGAGGGTTTTATAGATAAAACCGGCAATAGCGGGGATAGGATTATAGCAAAAGACGGTACAAAAGATGATAGCTATAACACTAACAAAGGTTTTAAACTAACACTAACACCTATGGATAAATTGAAACTTCATATAGGTAAAACTTTTTCTAAAATGGATATCAAATACCCGAATGCACTAACACTATCTCAGTATAACAATGATCCGAAAACCGTGCCTTTACCGTCATGGGGCAATGCATATAACAAACAACACTATAAAGATAATGTTTTAAGTTATGGATTGAACTATATTTTAAATCCTCATTTTTCTTTTGATTTTCAAGGTAATCATGAAGACAAATTATCAAACTACATAACTTATAATTCAGGTTACACATATAAATATAATAGTTATAATACCCAAGTAAATTATAGCTATGATACCTTTAGGGGGGTGTTTGGCATACAAAATTTCAATGGAAAAAGAGTTGGAACAAATGTCATGAAAAAAGATAATTTGGGATATTTTTTTAAAAATAGTTTTTTTATAGATAAAGATACCATATCATTTGGAGCAAGAAGAGAAAGGGTAAAATATACTTATAGTTCCTCTGCTTCAAATCTTCAAGATAAAAGTTATTTAAATGCTTATGACATAGGATATAACCATAAATTGAACAAATATTCATCTGTATTTGCCAATTTCAACCATTCTTTTGAAACTCCTGATGTTGATAGATTTTTTAGTTATGATTTTATCAATCATAAATATATTTTTAATAGTTTTATAAAACCATCAAAAGTAAACAATTTTAATATCGGATATAACTACTTTAAATATCCCCATAAATTAAAAATTGATTTGTTTTATGCTAATGTTAAAAATGAGATATACTATAATGCTATTACTTGGCAAAATACCAATCTTGACAAAACAAAAAAATATGGTTTTGAGCTTCAAGAAAAGTATAACATCCATTACAATTTGTTTGCAAAGATAAATTATGCCTATATTAATACCAAAATTAAAAAAGATGATCTAAATCCTGCCATAGAGGATAATGGTATACCGGGAGTATCAAAGCACAATTTAAAAATATCTATCGGATATAATCCAAATTACAAAACAACTTTCATAGTTTCTCAAATATACAGATCAAAAGCTTATGCTATGAGTGACTTTGATAAGAGTTTTGGAAAAATGCAAAGTTATAACTCTACCAATCTGTCGCTAAATTATAGATATAAAAATGTCGACTTTTTTGCAAAGGTAAACAATATTTTCGATAGAAAAAATGCTCTTTTTGTAGATAATGGTATGAGTATCGGAGTTTATCCTACAAACTATGAGAGAACATTTTTATTTGGTGCGAGTGTTAAGTTTTGATAAATTATAGATATTATTTTTGGTATAAATTTTTTAACTCTTTATTTTTGGGATTGAGTGTCGGGAGTATATTTGTCATTTATACTCCCCTCAAGCCTTCGATGTTTTCTCTTGGGGGTGTAGCCTTGGCAATAGGTATGCTGATTGTTGCCAAATTTTATGAAAAGATTATGAATATAAGATATTTTTTCTATATAACGATGTTGGTTGAGCTAACGGTTTTGGGTTTTGTTATCTTTTTCCTACTTTTTAAATACTCTTATATGAGTGCATTGACTGTATATCTGGGGTATCAGCTAACATTTGTTTTCGGTAGTTATCTTGTTAGGATGGAAACGGTTGCATTAAAGAGGACTTCGCTTTTATCTTTTGCAGATATTGCAAAGCAAAAAGGTTATCTTCTTGGTTTGATTTTATCATATATATTTTATAAAATTCTTGAATATTTTGGTATAATTAAAAAACAGATACAAGTTTATGATCTATATATGGTGGCACTAATAGTTCAGATAATAATAGTGCTGTTGGTGATGAAATCTTTTAGAAAGCAATGAAAAATAACAAAAGGATAAAGATGAAAGCTAAAGAATTTTTTGAAAAACATAATGAAATTTTAAGGCAATATGATTACAATTATGAAAGATACAAGATAAAATTTAGTGTTGCATTGGTAAAATTAGATGAAACTCTCAACTCATATGATATTGATTTTGATTCTATGATAAGATATTCGGATCAATTTCTAAAGATAGATGAAATGCTCTATTTTTTTCTTTTTTTAGGCACAGATATTAAAAAAGCTTTTCAAGCATTATTGAATCTTGAAAAAAAATTGCTATCTAAATTCGATCTCTATTATGCCAATACTATTTTTCAAGCTGCTGTTGTAAGCAAAGAAAAAGGAAGAGATATAGAAGAAATGATTCGTATATGCTTTGAACTTCTTAACGAAAGCAAGCAAGGTCAAATTATTTTAACAGAAAGTGATTTGTAGATGAAGTTGGATAAAGCATTTTTTACCAATGTAGTTGCTGTCTTATTGGTTGTCAGTTCATTTTTTACCCCTAAAGAGTATAGGGATTATCTTTACTATAGTGGACTTTTTGCACTTTCTGGAGCTATTACGAACCAATTAGCCATACATATGCTTTTTGAAAAGGTGCCTTTTTTATACGGCTCGGGTATCATAGCTTTAAAATTTGAAGATTTTAAAAGATCCATAAAAAATCTTATAATGGAGCAGTTTTTCACCAAAGAGCAGTTGGATGATTTTTTCAAAAAAGAGGAGTCAAATATCGACTTGTCCGCTATCATAGAGCAGACAGATTTTACTCCGGCTTATGATGCTCTAAAACAGAGTGTTATGGAGTCAAGTTTCGGCGGTATGCTAAATATGTTCGGCGGAGAAAAGGCTCTTGAACCGCTAAAAGACAGTTTTGTAAATAAACTAAAAAACTCCGTCGTATCCATAACCAAAAGCGAAGCCTTCAATCAGGTTTTGCAAAATAGCCTAACCAACTCTAATGTCAGTAACGATTTGATGAAAAAAATAGAGAAGATTGTTGATAGTAGGCTCAATGAATTAACACCCCAGATGGTTAAAGAAATTATTAAAAATATGATAAAAGAGCATTTAAGTTGGCTTGTTTTATGGGGCGGGGTATTTGGTGGACTAATTGGATTGGTATCTATATCTGTGCAAAATCTAAATATATAGTGAAAGTTATGGATCAAAGCAAATCATATCCTTTCTTTAAAATTCTTTTTATATAACAGAAGCATACTTTATTGTAGTATTTTGGCATATTGTTTTCATAAGGTATTTTTAAATTATTTTTTGGTAAAATTTTCTTTACTTTTAGCATAAAGCTCAAGGTTTGAGCCGACATAATTTGCACACTTTATAACTCCAAATGCAGATTTATCGTCTTTTGTTTTTATGCAATAAAACAAAAAAGGATAGATAATGAATAGAAGAGATTTTATCAAAAATACAACACTTTGTATAAGTGTACTCTCACTTACTCCAAGCTTAGTCTTAGGAGATAACAGACAAAACAGAAAGTTTAAAATAGTATATGATTTTGACATTAAATATGATAAAAATTTTTTTTCAGCAAAATTATGGAACCCACTTCCATATAATGCCGAGTATCAAAAAGTAAAATTTTTAAATTTTGAGGGCAACTATGAGAACTTTGATATAAATAGTAAAAATCCCTATGATGCAAAAGTTTTATTTGCCAAATGGAAAAAAAGCGATAAGAGAAAACTACTTCATATGGAGATAGAGGTAGAGACTTCTTCAAGAAGTGTTGATTTGAAACTCATCAAAAAGGCAAGCAAAGAGAATTTGCCTATACCAAAAAGTGTAGAACTATATCTAAGACCAACTTTTCACATTCCAACAGACGGAAAGATAGCCCAAAAAGCAAATGAGCTCACAAAAGGTTTAACGGATAGATTTCAAAAAGTAGAAGCTATATATGATTGGGTTTGCAAAACCACTTTTAGAGATCCAAAAGTAATAGGTTGCGGAAAAGGAAATGTCGGCAAGATGATGGATAGTGGATATTTTGGTGGAAAATGTACCGATATAAGCTCTTTGTTTACTGCTCTTTTAAGAGCTTCAGGCATACCTGCAAGAGAAGTTTTCGGCATAAGGCTTGGGAAATCAAACTTCTCAAAAGCTCTTGGCAAATCGGATAAAAATGGCTTTGCCGATATATCTACTTGGCAACATTGTAGAGTGGAGTACTATATACCCGGTGCAGGATGGATACCGTCAGATCCTGCCGATATAACAAAACTAGAACTTGTAGATGGTTTAAAATTTGAGGATAAAAGAGTCCAAGAGTTAAAACAAAGATATCTTCACTCATGGGAGATGAATTGGGTCGGATTTAACCATGCAAGAGATTTTGTACTATATCCAAAGCCAAAGCAATATCCTATAAATATGCTTGGCTATCCATATGGAGAGGTTGAGGATGAAGTGCTAAACTACTATATGCCAAAACAGTTCGCATATAAGATAACTTCACAAGAGTTATAAAGATAGATTGTAGCAACCTTTTTGCTTATTTCGTTATAGTTTGTTAAAATGTTTTCTATTTTCTCAAGGTTGCTACTACTCTTTTGGGTTTTAAAAACAGTTTCATTGCATCTTTTATATCTTTACAGACTATATCTGATGATATTAAGGTTTTTGACGAACACCCCTCGTCGGCAACGATAGATATGGAGAGGATAGCTTCTTTTATCATCAAAATATCGTTGTTGCCATTACCGATAGCGGCTGTCTTTTTTTTGCCTAATTTCTTTAAAAATTTAGCCTTTTCTTTGGTATGATTTTTGCTTTTTAATATCAAAACTTTTGCATGAATATCTTTCAACTCCTCTTTTACACTTCCGAAAGTATCGGCAGTGATAACAAAAACTCTAAAATATTTTGTTAGTTTTTGAAGAATCTTTTTAGTTTTATTATCTATCTTGCCGTCTTTTGCCAAAGTGCCATTATAATCAAAAAGTAAATTCTCTATATTTATCGTTTTAAAGCCAGGTACTTTTATCTTCATATTATCACCATTTCTTTTCCCTTTTTTTCTGTTATTTGGGCGATTATTGCACTATATCCATATCCTTCGTTTTTTAATTCATCCAAAAGTTTTTTGCTATCTTTTTCGCTAACGGCTATCAAAAGCCCGCCAGAAGTTTGTGCATCAAAAAGGAGTATATCATCTCTTAAATGGGCTTTGAACTCTACCTTGTTATCAAGATAACTTTTGTTGTTGTAAGTTCCTGCCGGAATGATGCCCATATCCGCCATCTCGTAAGATTCTTCGAGTATCGGCAAATTTTGAGAGTAAATCTCTATGCCGAACCTATCGCTTATCATCTCAAGAGAGTGTCCTAAAAGTCCGAAACCCGTTACATCCGTACAAGCCGAAACATCATACTTTTTCATGATCATTGAAGCTTTATAGTTTAGAGTGGAGAGTATCAAAGCTATCTTTTTTACAACCTCATCACCCAACATATCGGCTTTCAAAGCAGTTGTTAGTATCCCCATGCCAAGAGGTTTGGTGAGTATCACTACATCCCCCTCTCTTAGAGTGTTGTTGTAGTATATCTTTTTAGGATCTATAAAACCCGTTACACTAAGTCCATAAAGCATCTCGGGTGTCTCTATGGTGTGTCCGCCGACTATACTGCCTCCACACTCTTTAACCTTATCTTCCGCACCTCTTAACATCTCTTTTAAAACCTCTTTTGGATGGTGACAGCCGTCAAATCCCACTACATTCATAGCGGTCTTTACTTCGCCTCCCATCGCAAACACATCGCTCAAAGAGTTTGCCGCAGCTATCTGTCCGTAATAGTACGGATCATCTACTACGGGAGTGATGATGTCCACTGTTTGCACTAAAGCTAAATTTTCATCTATCTTATAAATTGCGGCATCTTCGCTACTTTTTAAATCTATAAGAACATTGTTATCATCACAAGTTAGTCCGTCCGTTATCTGTGTTAGCTCACCCGGAGCTAATTTAGCGGCTCAACCTGCGGCTTTTACAAACTTGGTTAGTTTGTGTTTGTTATTTAATTCTACCATATATTCCTTTCTAATTTTTTTCTAAAAAATCCGAAACAAAACCCTCTTTCTCCAATGATTTTATAACACCCCTTAAAAGATATGAATGTCTAAAATCAACAGTATATACTCTTCCGTTCTTTTTGGTCGCTTTGACCATTCCTTGATCTTTTAGCTTATTCATTGCTCTTGTTTTTTGAATACTTTTTGTTATGCCTATTTTACTTAATTCTTGGGATTTGATAGCCATATCATCGCTTTTTACGATAAGTTTTAGTATCTTTTCCTCTTGCGGATTTATAAGCCCTCTTTGGGTAGCAAAATCCACAGATCTCAACAAAATTTTATCTTTCACAAAATTTCTATCAAGTAAACTATCTATCTTTTCAATCTCATTTTTAAGTCCAGACAAAAAATATTCGCACCACCTTAAAACACCTTCGTCATCCAGAGAATCTGCCGTCGAAAGCATCCTATAATATCTATCTCTGTCTACATAAAAAACTGCCGATGGATTTAGTATTCTTCCGTCTTTCACCCTAAAACCTAGTTTTATCAAAAGAGCATAGTTTAAAAGTCTTCCAACCCTTCCATTTGCATTATCAAACGGATGGATATAGTTAAATCTATGATGAGCTATGGCAACCATAAGCAACTGATATTGTTCTTGCAAGTTTTGATTTATAAATTTTACAAATCCGTCAAAATACTCTTGCAACTTATATGGTTCGGGCGGAGTATGTTTGGATTTGACGATTTTTACACTATTTTTTCTAAGTTCTCCGGGATATCTTGAACCTTCTCCTTTTGGTGGCGGGGATAGATCGCTTGTTACGATTTTATGAAGCTGAGATATAAATGCTCTATCTAAAGGATTATTTTCAATACTTTCTTCTATAAAGTTTATAGCTTTTTCAATATTTTCTATTTCCGTTCTGCTCTCATCAAAAGTACTCTCTCCATCCATTATCTCTTCAATATACTCTGCCAGTGTGGTATTGTTGCCTTCTATTCTGGCGGAACCCAAAGTCTCTAAGATTTGAAAAATATTTTTAAGTTGAAAAAATATATATGGAGGTATTTCTCCCTCCAACCTTTTTACCTTTAATTTTTCCAAATCTATGATAAGATTTGCCAATTTACTTCCCCATTTTGGGTCGGGAATTTTAAAGAGATTGCTATACATTACTTTCCTATTATATTTTTACTACTTTACAATAAATATTAAATTATAGCCAAATAAAGGGCTGTTGTAAATATTTTTATAAATAACTTACTTTACAATATGCAAAAACATTACTAAAATGTTAGCACCCTATCACTATCTTGCACCCAATCAGCCAAATCATTCATAGTGGCTTTAATAGTCGGATCAAAGTAGGGCTCATTTTTAAAAAGTCCGCATCTTGCTTGACAAGTCCCGCACACTTTTAATTTTACACCCGCCTTATACATCTCTTTTAGCATGCCAACAAGGTCATTATCGTAGTTATCGGGCTTTTTATTACAATCTCTTGCCAAATCAACCGAATCGTTCATCAAAAATATCCTAATCTCTTCCCCTCTTTCAAAAAGATTTTTTGCAAGTCTCAAACCGTTCCAAGCCACATCGCTACCATCATAAGGCTCATGATTAAATATAAAAAGTATCTTCATTTTTTCCTCCTATAAAGTTACTGTTTCGGTATGCAAAAGCATATCCATGGTATCGTAGGCATTTCCTATCTCGCCTACTTTAAGCTCATTTGGATCAATCTTGTAAAAGTTCATACAAAGTCCGCAACTATATATTTTAACACCTCTTTTTTCAAACTCTTGTAAAATTTCTATAACTTCTTTATGTCCATCTTTGGTTGTAAGAAAAACACCTCTGTTTACAAGTATCACATATTTTGGAAGTTTATCAAATTCCAAAGTGGTCTTTAAAAAACCTTTCATCAATATATCGCCAAGTTCACCCTCTCCGACTCTATCGGATTTGATAAAGAGAGTTTTATCCAAAAATTTTTCACCCTCATCTTTCGGAGCGATAGCACACTCATACCCTTTTATGATGGTAATGATGGTTTTATCTCCATCCTTTTCAACTCTATTTTCATATCCGTTTTTTGTAGCAAATCTTTTGACATTCTCTATGGAGCTAACAGAGTTTACTACTATTTCAAGTATAGAGTCGTTTTCTAACTCCTCTAAAGCTTTTTTAGTCTTTAAAACCGGTTCTGGACAAGCCAAATCACAACAATCTATCTTCATAATAAAACCTTTTGTATGAATTTGCTGTTTATTGAAGATGAAGATAAGCGGTAGTCTATATGCCTATTTCATGTGTATCCAAACCTTGGACCTACAGCATTTATAAAATTATATAATCTATAGTCTAAAAATTTGTTGAAATATAAAAAAGAAATTTTACATCTA
>Ga0256842_1002629_pt1 | contig 12653 bp, 12 predicted proteins | sample 4559240metaG_FD_185973 | JGI IMG/M metagenome (GOLD analysis project Ga0256842, IMG submission 185973) | Hydrothermal vent microbial communities from Guaymas Basin, Mexico - 4559-240 | ecosystem: Environmental > Aquatic > Marine > Hydrothermal vents | place: Mexico: Guaymas Basin | collected...
AAGGTTCGAGAAAGAACGTCGGTTGACTACCCTGAAATTCTTTATCACGGTTCTCGGATGTATGAACACATATACATCGCCTAGAAGAGTAGCTACAGCACTAGCCATGATGCCCTCTAAGGTGGGGTTGGATGCGTACGCTATTGCTACGCAGCTAGCCACGAATGGAATACCGCATCCGTAGTTGTTGCTACCATCTACGGGATCCACCACGACTACGTACCTAGGATTGGAGCTGAAAGTAGTAACGTCGCTTTCCTCGGATACGAATACGCTATCGGGTAGCAGATCGCGGATCAACGCCTTTGCGCGTTCGTCGCATACACGATCGAAGCTCCATTTCGTATCCTCATCACTACGTTCAACGAATCGGGATTCTATTTCGTGTCTCAACGTTGCGATGAGCTTCTCAGCCACGAAGCTAGCTATCGAAGCCAAGACTTTCGGATCCTTCATCTCTTGATCAGCCTCCGTACCTTATCCGAGATCCTTTGAGCTAGCTCAACTACGTTGTCAGCAAATGCATAGAGACCATTCGGTACGTAGCCAAGGTACCCACACTTCCAATACGATGGCGGAACTCGATCTGCTGGAACGATCTTAGCGTAGAGCGCTCGCGTACCTTGAGCAATCTCTACGAGAACCTCTCTACCTTCAATGGTTAGCAGTAGTAGCAAGCAGAGGGGATCGCGCTCGATTTCCCTTACTTTCTCGAAACCCAGATCTTCGAGAGCCTTCTTAATCTCGTGCATCATTGCCTCGACACCTAGGAAATCTTTGCGCTACACATTTATCTGCAAACTTTAAGTTATCCCCGCATCTATTGGTTACTACGAGCAGGGTATGGTATCGCGTAGACTGACGAAATTGTATACGTTGTTTTCGCGATTTCCAAAGACGCAACTAGGATCGTTAGCGATGTTGGTACTCCTAGTCTTTATAGGATCGTTAGGGTACATAACTATGTACCGCAATATATTCGTTATAGTACTTCATTTCCTTGCGGTCTTGGCGTACGTTATCGTAGTTGTGGCATTTCTACCGTTCGATGTTGGTCGCGCTCTGAACCTTGTTATGGCATCTCTAGCACCCTTCGTATTCGCAGAAATCGTTTGTGGAACCCTTGGTGAGCCGGGTGTATTCTTCGCCTTATCTACGTTTACGATTATGATAGTGTCCAAGGGGGTAAACCGAGACAGTGGATTCCCCCTAATCTTAGCTCTAGTTACATTGCTCGTACAGTTCATGTATGCTCTAGCTTTGGGTAGTGTATACTCATTCTGCATTAGATGCATTTTCGTGAGCCTCGCATTCGTATGTTCATACCTAACGATTCACGGCATTGATTCGCTTGGTCGTAGGTATGGGTTAGACATTCTAAAGCTAGCTAATGCGTGGTCGAGCTACATACTCACAAGAGATGGCTCAAGCTTAGAGCGTGTATTCATGGAGAGAAGCGTTGATTATAGAGCCACTGCTAGATGCCTACTATTCGAATCCGATGAAATGCGGATCGCATTCATCGTTCCAGGAGTACATTTCGGTCCCTTTGGAAGAATTGGGAGTGCTTTGCTTCCCTATCAACTGGACCTAATGCTAGAGCGATGCGGTGTGAAATCATTTGTGTTGCACGGTGTTGGATCCCACGAGCTAAACATAGCGAGCAGTACTCAAAGCGCTGAGTTCGCTAAGAAGGTACGTAACTATATACTTAATAGAAGTGCGTGGATAGAGGTAGAATTGTACAAACCTTTTCGTGTAGTCGATGGAGGTCGAGACGCGTTCGTCATACCTACTTCTAAGAATAGCTTCATTGCAATTTCTTCCCCTATCATTGGAGGAGACGATCTTCCACGAGAGCTACAGTCGGTAGCCGATAGAATTGCCAGAATGTACGGTATTGAGGGGGCTACGATCATCGATTGCCACAATCTAGAGGGTGAGAAAATCGATAGTGTAGAACCCTTCATTCCGATAATTGTCAAGGCGCTCTCGACTTCTACGACTAAGTGTAAAGAATTCAAGGTGGGTTACGGCGAAGATCTTGTGCATGGTAAGGTGCGTGGCTTGTGTTCTAATAGAGTCAAAGTGTTTGCTCTAGAATGCAACGGTTCGAAGTACGGTCTAGTCTACCTATATGGAAACAACGCTAGGATAGGTGTTCGAGAAGCGTTGAGGAGACAGTTGATAAAGCTAGGATTCAGCGATGCAGAGGTTGTTACAGCGGACGATCATCTCTGCGCTGCTCTAACTTTCGATGCTCCTTATTTTCCCGTAGAGCTAAACGAGAATCTGATACGGACGGTGGAATCGGCGGCTAGGAAAGCTCTTGCATCGCTTCGTCCAGCAAAGGCATGGTTCTTGGAGATCCCTATCGAAACTAAGATTATGGGTGACTGTGTATACCAGATGCTGCGAGTCACGGAGGGCATAGCTAGGTACGTAGTTAACAAGCTGAAACTCTTCTTCGCAATACTTAATGCAGCAGCCATAGGCTATGCTCTTCTGAGCGGGTTACACCTTATATAGACTTCATGGTTCGAGCACTTCATCCGAGGGTGTGATCATGCCTCTAAGACTCGAAGATGTCTCTAGATACCTTGGTCAGCCCATATACGATGTTTACGGTAGGAGAATAGGTATACTGGTGGGAGTTTACAGCGAAGTCGATGGAACCGTTACGGCCGTCGAGGTATCTACCAACGATAGCATCTACGAAACGATACCGGCGGAAAGGTTGGAGCCCGCAAACGATGGTCTTAAGATAGTGCCGGAGTGGCTTATCAAAGCACGTTCTCTCGAGAAGAAGCTCGACGTTATTAGGAAGAGAATACGAGCGTTAGAGGAGCTCTATGCAAAGAAGGAGATCCCCGAGCATGCATACAACGAGCTTAAGGAGAAGCTGAGCAAGGAGCTAGACAAGGCGAGATCCGAATCGAAGACGTTGAAGGAGGATCTTAGGAAGCGTAAGTTTGAGCTAGAGAACTTCGTGCTCCACATCGAGAAAGCTATGACAAACCTTATGGTTAGCTACACAGCTGGAGAGCTACCGGAGGAAGGATTCAAGAACTCGATCAATCTGCTTAGGTACGCGAAGCAGTTAGCAATGGAGGAGAAGAAGGATATCGAGAAGCACCTCGAAACCCTTACCAAGCTCGAGGAGGAGATCGAGAAAGCACTAGCTACTCCAAGCGAGGAGGTCGTAACGCTCGAAACTTCGCAGGGACCCATAGTTGTGAAGGTAATCGACGGCGTTCAGGCGTAAACCAAACTTAGCTAACGTTGGCTGGGTATAACTATGTCCGCCCCAGCTGGGATCCTAGATGGTTTTGCGAAGATACTATCAATCATAACGAGAAAAGAACGTGATGAAAGAACGCCGCTACTGTATGCTCTCCAAGCACTCGAGGAATTCAAAGCGAAGCTTGAAGAAATAAGGAAGAGGTTGAAGGATAGAGTAGTCGATCTCACTAGCGCTGCAACGAGAGCTATAGAGAACAACGATAGGAATAAAGCGGTCGTCTACGCTCAAGAGATAGCGCAAGTCAAGAAGATGCTGAAGTGCGTTAACGTAGTTTCGTTAGCGCTCGAGAAAGCCATTGAGAGATTGAAGACGTTGCACGTATTCAACGACTTGAAGGGTCTTGGAGCGGTGATAGGCCTACTACAGGAACTTAAGGCGAAGTACGCCGAAGAACTACCGATAATAGCGCGAGTAGTAGACGACATCGTAAGCAACGTGAATCAGCTTGCTGCAGCTACGCAGAGCCCCGTAGTTATGCATAACGTTGCTACTGTTGATAAGGAGGTTGAAGAGATCCTACGTGAGATCGAGCAGCAAGCAGAGATAGAGGTGCGTAACATAACGTCGAGGATCTCTCCGATAGTCAATAAACTCGTGGACGATGCTGAGAAGCGAAGCATGGTACCTAGGATACCTCGAGTAATAGAACCTCAGCCCGTTCCAACGGTCGTACTGACCAGCTTCGACGAGAGACGAATGCTTAAGAACCTAGTATTTGAATACATTGTCGAGCACAATGGTCTCGTAGATCTCAACGATATCGCTAAGAAGCTCGGAGTCTCCAAGGATAAGGTTATGGAGGCGTTGCTGGAGCTTCAGCGCGAAGGCAAGATAAAGATATCGATGTAAGCTAAAGGTGTTTTATTTGAGCAGGGCGTACTTAGAAGCGATAGCTAGGAAACTGATAGACGAAGCGATGGTGAACGAGAAAGCTGGAAACTTTGTTGAAGCAGCTAAGAAGTATCGAAAAGCTGCCGAGGTACTTCTAACGATTGCCGAGAACAATCCTAGCGATCCAATGTCTGTAACGTACAGAGAGATAGCGAACGGATTGCTGAAGAAGGCTAGGAGTCTAGAAGAAGCGAGTCAGAGCAGCATAGCGATTCAAAGCGGTACTTCGGGATCTTCACAGAATCTAGAGGAACTCGTTGATGAATTCATAGTTAAACGAAAGCCCAACATTACGTTCGAAGACATCATTGGGCTCGACGATGCCAAGCAAGCGATTCTGGACTCCATAGTATATCCAACGAAGAGACCCGACCTCTTCCCTCTAGGATGGCCTAGAGGAATCCTCCTCTACGGACCTCCGGGATGCGGTAAAACAATGCTAGCAGCAGCGGTAGCGAACGAAATCGATGGCGTATTCATGCAGGTGGATGCAGCTAACATCATGTCTAAGTGGCTAGGAGATGCCGAGAAGAAAGTGGCTGCGATATTTGCTTACGCAAGGAAGGTTAGCTCTGAACAAAAGAAACCCGTGATAATATTCGTAGATGAAGCAGATGCATTGCTAGGAGTATACGAACACGAAATCGGTGGAGAGGCTAGGGTTAGGAACCAGTTCCTGAAAGAGATGGACGGCCTCGATATCAAGGATAGGAACCTCTTCGTATACGTTATAGCTGCTACCAACAAGCCCTGGAGGCTCGATATGGGATTCCTAAGAAGATTCCAGCGAAGGATATACGTACCTCCACCAAATCGAGAAGCTAGGAGGGCATTGTTCGAGTACTACACGCGATGCATAAAGCTTGCCGACGATGTTGATTTCGATGTGCTTGCCGAGAAGACGGAGGGGTACTCGGCAAGCGATATAAGGGACATCGTGATGGAAGCGTACCTAATCACCGTTAGAGAGCTCTTTAGATCGGGTAGGATCTACGAAGATCCTAGACCGGTAACGATGAACGATTTCCTTCGAGTACTGGCGAGGAGGAAGCCCAGCATATCTCCAGAGATGCTTAGGATGTACGAGGAGTGGGCTAAACGATTTGGAAGCGTTTAGCGATGAATGATCTCTAACCTTTCCAAGAGTTCCGGAACTATCTTCAGAACATCGTCTACCGTGACTATGCCTATGGGTCTACCCCCCTCATCTACCACCGGAATGTGTCCGTGTCCCGTACCTATCATCCTATTTATAACCGATTTCAACGGCTCATCGGGTTCGACAACTGTTACCGGCTTGGATACTATGTCTCTCATCTTAACCGTGTAGGGATCGAGACCTCGTGCAATGACGCGCAACACGATATCTTTCGCTGTAACGACACCGAGTACACGACCGTCGTCGTTGACCACGATCAGCGATGCTATGCCGTGTTTCTCCATAAGTTTAACTCCTTCGTACACCGTTGCATGCTCGTTGATCGTGACAGGATTCGGAACCATTAGATCCCTTGCTTTGAGCATCGCTAGTCCCGAGGCTAAGGGGTTTTGCTACAAACTTAACCATTTTGCTTCTTCCAGGAATCCTTGCGATGAGCTCGTTAAGATCGATGCTCTTCGCAAGCATTTCGAGTCCATGTTTTCTGAGATGCTCGACGAACGATTTTGCTATTCTCGAAGGATCTTCGTCTCCGGGACGAAGTAATGCGTATGCAATGCACCTCTTCTCTACTAAGTGTTCGGGTCCTACCACGATTCTGTAGCTATCGCCTACAAGCTCTACTCCTATGCATAGCTCGAGCGCAACGTTTCTAATGTAGTTCTTCTTTCCGTAGACCATGAACGATCCTCTAGGTAAGTATTCGCCTGAGGGTGCCGATAACGATACTTGATCTCCGTATACCCAGAAGACGTCTACCGAAGCTAGACCCGCTTTCCATGCCTTGCTGTAGCAGGCAGCGAGAACAGCTGCTTCTCTCAAGTCTTGCTCGGTAGGCATCTTTCCCTGAGTCTTCAAGATGACTGCTGAAGCACCATGGATATCTGCGTGCATGACTATGTCTCGCTTCTCTAGGTATCTTCGAATCAACGAGATGTTTTGGGATGCATCACGTCCTCCCAAGACTAGGAAGCCGTTGGTGGTTATCATCCAATGGAACTTCTCGTACCATTCCTTAACTCGTCGCAACTTGATCTCTAAACTTCGTCGCTCTACATCGATACGACGTTCGAGCTCTGCAATCTTTTCGAGTAAACGTTTGCGTTCCTCTTCAGCTCGCTCAACATCCTTCTCGAGATCTGACAGCTCTTTCCTAAGCTCGCTGTATATCTCCATAAAACTCTTCCTAGCATCTAGTTCGAGTAGAAAGCCCTCCATACTAACGTAGTAAACACCTCTCCTAGGATCAAACTTCGTTATGTAGCTGGAACACTTGGGAACGGAGCTCCATCCAAGAGATTTGATGGTTCGCTGAACACATCGATGAATCTCCTCGAGTTCGTAAAACCTCGTTTCGATAAGCTCTATCACTTTCCTAAGGCTCTCTATCCTCTCCTTAACGCTGTTGATTCGACGATCTATGTCTTCAACGCTCTTCCTAAGTTTTTCAATCTCGCTACGTACTTGCGAAATCCTTTGTTCGATTACGCTCTGCTCAAGAAGGTGAGAAAAGTATTCATCTATCGCAGCATCGAAGGTTTCGAACCGCTGAAGCCTATAACTACGTGCGGTAGGTTCGAAAGGATAGAATCCGATAGGATTCGAATCGCTGTACGCAATGCAAGGTCTAGGATTTTGAACGACTTCGTTGACGAAGGTTATCACGGCATTGCGTATCTTCTCAATGTCTTGCTGTGAAAGGTTCTTCACAGATAAATCGAATGGAAGTCCGAGCCTGTGAAGAACTTCTTCTGCTAACTCTGGTGGAAGACCCCATCCTCTTACAAGACCTCGTACAAGATCCTTTCCTTTGCTAAGCTCGCTGAGTAGTTCTTCGATAGACATCTCTACGAATGGTTTCCTGGATGGTGGTGGTACGTATTGGAGACCAGGTCTTATTACTCGATCTTTCATCTCTCTAGATTCCGTTGTAAGCAGTATCTTGCCACTATCATCGAGTACGAGCGCTACACCTCGAGGAAGTAGCTCTACTACTAGTATTCGTGCTTCGCTTCCACACCTTAGATCGATGTAGATCTCTCGTTCGTATTCTCGTTGACGAACTCTCTCCACCCTACAATTCCTCAACAATCTTCTCCACATGAGCTGCTTACCACCGATCTCCTCGCTCTTGATTGTACGACGCGTAAAGCTAATCCTCTTACCCGGTTCCAGTACGAGGATCCTATCCACACCGTCTAGGCATCGAAGCTTCAACGCTATAACTTTATCCAGTACGTACACGTTGTCAATTATACTACCCTCCAGAACCTTCCTCTGCTCCTCTATCCAGACCTTTATATCTAGCCAACTCATCGAGTTCTTCACGGTGGTCACCCCATGTCTTCGGAGCTAGGTATAGAGATGAAGTTGATATTCCTTCGAACTCTCTACGGCGCCGTTGTAGGGGCAGTGCTTTCGTTGCTCTCACTGCTTGGCGTAGTATATGAATCGCTTAGATTCGTAGGGATTCCAAGCTGGTTGATACCCTACATGGGGTGGATATACCTAGCGATACTCTACGTGCCGACGATACCGATAGCCAAGCGATTGGGTGCTCGTAGAAAGTTCGATAAGTATCTTCGAGGAGCTTCTACCTACGTTGCTGCTTCGATTCTAGTCCACGTCGTCGTAACAGCTCTCTGAGGATGAAAGTACGCGGGTTTCGTACGTAGCTACGTACTCGGATACGATATCGATGTAGTTCGGTGGTAGTACCGGATTTCCTCTTTCGTCGAGAGGGAAAGCGTAAGGTAATTCGATTTCGTGTTCGATGAATTTCCCTAGCTTTCTAGATATCCTAAGCCCAACGACTATAGGTATCTCGTTGAGTTCTCTACCTTCTTCAACCTTCTTCAGTACGTAGGCAGCGCCAGCAATTGTGAACTGGCGAGGTCCTAAGCTTCGTTTGGATGCTCGCGGCATCTTCGATGATATGAACTTCCTCGTTCTGCTCTCGCGTGGATGGGATCCCATTATGCCTCCTATCACGATGTATCGATGGTTTTCGAGGTCTCTCGGTGTAAGCATCTCGTTGGCGTCGGGATCGAGTACCAGAACATCATCGCGATCGCGTAGCCATTCGGTAACGGATTCTCGAACGACTCTTCCCAGCCTTGACAATACCTTCGCATGCTTCTCCTTCGATACGTTGCTGAACACTGTTCTGCCTCGGAATAGATTTGCAACGAAGCTATACTCGGAATAGATCCACTTATTGATGCAGGGCTCCAAGTGTTCAACGATTACTGTGATCACGGGGATGCCCGATAACGGTAGTGTATAAGAGGAAAGCTTTTATTCTGCACGTTGTGCTGAGCACTATCGATAGGGTTTCGGAACATGAGTCAGAAACCGCAGATCACACCATTAAAGGTACTCCGAGGAGCGGTCAACAAGACCGTGATGGTGAAAACGAAGGAGGGTGCCGAATTCGTGGGTAGACTAGTGATGACGGATAGCACTATGAATGTCGTTCTCGAGGATGCTGTTGAGTATACCGATGGAGGTAAGAACATCGTTGCTAAGTATGGAAGGGTATTCATTAGGGGTAGCCAAGTGCTGTTCATATGCACGGACTATACGCAAGCACAGCTTAGACAGAGCTCGGCGTTGAGGTGATTACGTGGCTAGGAAACTCAAGCTTCCAAAATCGTGTCCCGTAAACTTCGACTTCTCGGTTGATAGAATCGAGTGCAAGACGTGTAGGTACTTCGAAACGTGTCTAAGGATCTACATGATGGCTAAGCGCATAGCTTCGAAACGATGATGCTGCAGCCAGCGACATGCCTAGCATCGGAGTGTACAGCGAACTGTTTATAGTCTACCACTATGTTTAGACCCCCTCGAAGGGGTGCGATGATGAGCAACGTGGTCGTATCCGAGTTTAGATGGCCTGGCATAGAATCGCTAGAGATAGAGATGGTAGAGCGTAAGGGTGTTGGTCACCCGGACTACATCGCTGACGGAATCGCTGAGGCAGTGAGTCGCGAGCTTTGTAGGTACTACATGGAGAACTACGGTACTATTCTACACCACAACGTCGATAAGGTTCTTGTTGTTGGTGGACAAGCCAAGCCTCGGTTTGGAGGTGGAGAAGTTCTTCACCCGATATACATCGTTGTTTCTGGAAGAGCTACGTACTTCGTCAAGACCCGGGAAGGTATGGATTTCGTACCGATAGGATCCCTTGTTCTGAAAGCTGCGAAGGAATGGATAAGAAAGAACTTTAGGTACCTCGATCCGGAGCGCCACGTCGTGATAGATTACAGGATTGGTCAGGGAAGCGCTGATCTCGTTGGGATATTCGAGATGGGTGCCGAAAGCATTCCTCTAGCAAACGATACGAGCTTCGGAATAGGGTTCGCACCACTCTCAACGCTCGAAAGACTTGTTCTCGAAACCGAGCGTATGCTCAACTCTAGAGAGTTTAAGGAGAGGCTCCCAGCTGTTGGTGAAGACGTCAAGGTTATGGGTCTCAGAAGAGGGAAGAAGATAACCCTCACCGTAGCGGTAGCAATGGTTTCGAGACACGTTAGGGATGCCGACGAGTACATCGCCATCAAGGAGAGCGTAAAGGAGAAGGTTCTCGATCTAGCCTCCAAGATAGCTCCCAACTACGAAGTCGAGGTATACGTGAATACCGCTGACAAGCCAGAGCATGGAATATTCTACCTCACCGTAACGGGTACCTCTGCTGAACACGGTGATGATGGAGCTACCGGTCGTGGAAACCGTGCCAACGGATTGATAACTCCGATGAGGCCCATGAGCCTCGAAGCTACGGCTGGTAAGAACCCCGTTAGCCACGTTGGCAAGATCTACAACGTGTTAGCGAACATCGTAGCCAACCGCATTGTTAAGGAAGTTCGTGGCGTTCGTGAGGTGTATGTAGGTATTCTAAGCCAGATCGGCAAACCCATAAACCAGCCGCTGATCGTAGACATAAGAATAGTTCCCGAGGAAAGGCTAAGCGAAGATATTAAGAGGGAGGCACAAGCTATCGCCGAGGAAGAACTGAACAACGTTAAGAACGTAACGAGATTGATACTCGAAGACAAGGTAATGCTGTTCTAGCCACGCTCATCCTCAACAACGGTTTTTAGTAGTTGACTTCTATACTCCTCCACGATCTTGATCAGCGTATCGAGATCGAGCTCCTTCCTACGCTTCCTAGATTCTTCGAATCGTCGGAGTTTTTCACGTGCTTCGCTCAGTAACGCATCTACGTGTTCGGACTCTACGAGAGCAACGCCTTCGAATTCGTCAACGATTCTAGGATTGCATGCTACGGCTACGCCACGTTCTAGAAGCAATCTCTCTACATCCTCGTTGCAGGAAGGTAGTATTATCGCTATCCCTAGATCCCTAGCCTGCTCGATAGCGTCCAGATCTACGGATAGCGATTTTATGATGACGCAGCCCACGTTCTTAGCAAGCTCCTGAACCTTCGAAAGCCCTCGACGAGATAGGCTAGGTAAGAGCGGTACGATACGATACCTTCCAAGAGCTACGAGCTTGATGTACTCGAGAAGTTTCGTCGACATGATCTTGCTCTTTTCAAGCTCGGTTTCGAGTTCCTCAATTCGAGCCACGAGTTGTTTCAACCTTTCCCTAAGCTCATTGATTTCGCGATCCCTAACGATCTCCTGGGGAACCTCGAGTCGAGTACTATGCCTAAGCTCGAACTCTAGGTCTTCAACCATCTTGCGAAGCTTCTTCACCTCCTCTCGAAGTAGTTCACGTTCTCGGGTCAGTTCCTCGATTCTCGATTCGAGTGCTCGAACTCTGCTATCGAGATCGATGCTCTTCTGAACAATGCGTGTTTGAGGCTTAACCTCATCCTGCAACTCCATTCCTAGGTAGCGATCTATAGCGATCTCTATCACTTCGTCCACCGTCTTTCCCTTGACTATGTACAGCTTCAACTCGTCGACGTCGGCATCGATACCGAGTTCCTGAATTCTTCGCTCGACCTCCAAGAACTTCCTCTCAAAGCTTCGGTATGCCTTCACTGCAGCGGCTAACGCATCTCGTTCATGCGTAGTGGTCACCGCGATCTCGCGACGTGTTCTCCTCCTAAGCCATTCAACCAGTTGTTCCTTCTCAGCTACGCTGAGACTCCTAGGAGGTGTATAGAGAGGTACTCCGAGAACCGATGCCAGCTTCTTGACTGAGTCCGGTGGAGGGTTCTTATCGGTGGCTATCATTACCGGTACTCCAACGCTCTTGATCTTGCTTATGATGCTACCCCTATCGAGCTCCTTGGACGACTCTAGGAGTACGAGGCGTAGCGATAGGTCTATCGCCGCGATACCCGTCTCCATACCTGGATCTATGCCTACTATGAGGTACCTACGACGCTGTTCCAGCTCGCGGTCAACGAGAACGATTCGTCGGTACTCCGGTCTTATGGTTACTACGACGTCGTTGCCTCTGAACGGTTTCACAACCCCTTCGAGAGCGGAGCGAGGAGCGTAGACCACGAATACCGCTCCTTCGAGACCTCCTCGCCCCTTCCTAAATATCAGGTCGTAGCTAAGCGAAGCTTTGTCGAGAGCTTCCTTTATTTCGCGTACAGCGCGTAGAACAGCTGTTCTCATACCTCGTGCGTAGCGCGAAGCACTCGAACCTCCGGAACCCGTGCTACGAGCTCTCGAAACTATGATCTTGGTGCGGTGCTCTACAGCTTTGATAGGTGTACCGACTCCGTGTAGCGCTAGTAGAGCCGCTATGAAAGCTGTTTGGAGTGGTCTAGGCTTCGACGAGAGTTCGATGCCTAGCTTCGATGCGGTTCGCGTAAGGCTTTCAAAGGTTCCTCCCTGCATCGTGACTTGGTATAGCTCTAGATCGGGTGGTAGAAGGCTAAGAACCTTGGCTAGGGAGTAGGTATCGGGAGCGAGCTCGAACACATTATCGATACCCATTCTCTTGACGTGGTACTCCCACGCAACCCTGATAACGCGGTTGAGAGGCGCTTCATCGGTTTCGTAGATGATGGAACCGTCGCTGCGTAGCACTACGATTGCGTAGGTAGGTTTAGTAGTGCGTGAGAGGGGGCTTCCTCGAACGATGTCTAGCCCCATGACAGCCATGGCGCCGGTCTTCAAGGAGCTTCGAGCCCCCCGCTACTCGGGAGGTGTAAGAACGTACTTAAGCAACTCGTCGGGATCCTTATCGAGTCGGAACCTCTTGTTGAAGAACCTAACGATGTAGTGAACATCTCGTTTGAGTAGTTGCTGAGCGGTTGGATCTACCGTAGTCACGTACTGGGGCCAATCGATTATCAGCGGTACTTCG
>Ga0256842_1002630_pt1 | contig 12650 bp, 11 predicted proteins | sample 4559240metaG_FD_185973 | JGI IMG/M metagenome (GOLD analysis project Ga0256842, IMG submission 185973) | Hydrothermal vent microbial communities from Guaymas Basin, Mexico - 4559-240 | ecosystem: Environmental > Aquatic > Marine > Hydrothermal vents | place: Mexico: Guaymas Basin | collected...
ATGATGAAAATAATAAAATTAATTTTGTTGATACCGATACTAAAAGAAATAAATCTGATAAGGAGGATTTAGAAATTAAAAAAGATGGTAAAGTTGTTAATATTGTTATTAATGTGTGAGGGAGAAAGAATGGAAGAATTTAAAAAAAAGTTTAAAAATGAATTTGACTTATTAGGTATTGAGCCTACAACTAATAGGGAAAAGATAAAAAAGGCTTTTAGAAAAGAAGCTAAGAAATATCATCCTGATAAAAATGATGGCAGTGATGATAAAATAGATAAGTATGAAGCTATTGTTAATGCAAAAGGTGAGATATTAGAAGGCTTAAATAAAATGGAGGAAGAAATGAAAGATTTAATTATTGTAGAAAATAAAAATGAAAAGTTTGAAGAGGCAGATATTGAGGCTACTTCTGGTACTTATTTAGGAATTGATTTAGGGACTACTAATTCTGTTGTTTCTTATGTTGAGGATATCGGGAAGGTTAAAACTCTAAAAGTAATTCCATCTGCTATATTTTTTATGAATGAGGGCAATTATATATTTGGAAATAAGGCGTTAAAAAAAGGTCGTATTTATCCTGAATCTCTAGTTACAAATTTTAAAAGAAAACTAATAAACAGAAAAGAAACATTTACCGTTAAGTATAAGGATACTGGAGAAGAAATTAAAATTACAGGAGAAGAAGCTTCAAGTATTTTTTTAAAATATTTGAGAGAAGAAGCTATAAGTAAGCTCGGAAATGTAACAAACACAGTTATAACTATACCTGCAAACTTTAATAATGCTGAAATTGAATCAACAAAAAAAGCCGGAGAAAAAGCTGGCTTTAATAAGGTAAAGCTTGAAAAGGAACCTACTGCCGCAGCAATTGCATATTCTTTGGATGAAGATAAAGATAATACTATCTTGGTATATGATTTTGGGGGAGGTACTTTTGATTTATCATTGTTGAAATCAACTGTTTCTAGTGATGGTAGCAAAGTTTTAGAGGTAATAGATACAAATGGTGATTCAAAGCTTGGTGGAGAAGATTTTACAAATAAAATTATGGAATTAATTAAGGAAAAGTTAGAAGAAGAGTTTGAATTGGATATGGAAAGTTTAGATAAAAGTGGATTGAATGAAACTGATTTTTTATTGAACAATCGTGAAATTCGTGATAGCGCAGAGGAAATTAAACTTGAGTTGTCAAAATTAGAAGAATCAGATATTTCCTTTGATCCTATTGTTAATAAAAATAAAGATACGAAACCATTCAAATTTTCTATGACAAGAAAACAATATGAAAGGTTAATAAAAGATGATGTAAGAAGAACTATCGATATCCTTGATTCATTATTAAAAAAAGTGAGTATCGATATTACTGAAATTGACGAATTAGTTTTAGCAGGTGGTACATCTTTAACTCCATTAATAAAAAATGAATTGAAAAATTTTATAGAAAAAGAGCCTAATTTTGAAAAGGATAGTTCTAAAGTTATTTCTGTTGGAGCAGCGATTATTGCGGACTTGGAATGGAATAAAGATAAAGAGAGGGGGATACAATCAGAAATTAAAATAATAAATACTACTGTTCATGATTTTGGAGTATCTATTCAGGGGCGTACTTTTGATTGTCTGATTGATGCAGGCTCATCTTTACCTAAGAAAGTTGATAAAATATATTCATTAGTTAAAGATAATCAGGATGAACTGAAAATTTCTATTTTTAGAAGAGATAATTTTTACAAATCCAAAAAGGTATTTGATAATGGAATTGAATTTGTTGATGATATTTTAATAACAAATTTACCTCCAATGTCTAAAAATGATGCAAAAATAGAAGTTAGTTTTGAGCTAAGTAAAGAAGATATTTTAAGTGTGGAAGTAAATGTTAAAGACGCCTATGGAAGTATGGTTAAATCAGATGGATTAAAGATAGAAAAATCAAGTAGAGAAATACTTAATTAAGGATTAATATGGTATTAAAAATGTATGATGAGGGTTATAAAATAAAGAATACTAATGATATAAAAAATGGAGAGCATTTAAAAGAACTCGCTCGAATTAAAGAAGAAGTTTTAAAAATAAAAAATAAAACAGGCTCTTTAAGGATTTTAAAGGGTTTTATTCTCAATAAATCAAATAATCAAAATTTACTCTCTAAAGGTAAGAATTATTTTTTTGAAAAATTTGAGTATGGACTTAAGTCATTTTATTTATATCTAGAAGGAAGTATTAATCCTCAATTAGATGAAAATACAATTGAAAGTTTAAAATTAAAATTAAAAATTATTAATAAATACAATGATAAAATATTAGCATTAAAAATAATAGATGATTTTGAAGAAATTAAAGATAAATTTATTAAATATACAGAGAAATTCTTAATTAATAAATTAGTTTTATCTTTTTTTAGAGGTATTTCCACAAAAGAACAAAATGTTTATATTGAAATATTGAAAAGCTTTAATAAGTTTTTAGAATATATTGGAATATATACAACTGAAATTAACCTAAAAGAAGAACCTGATTTTAATTGCTATGATATTTTAACTGTTGAAGAAACTGATGATAAAAATTTAATTGGCAAAGTAGCAGATATTATTAGTTATCCATATTGGATTGGAAATGAATTAGTTTCGGAAGGAATTATCATTGTATATTCTAGGAGAAAATAGTGAAAATTATTAAACTGATAAAAAAAATAATAAAAGGAGTGATAACTATGGTTTTTGATGTAAAAAAGCTTAGAGATGAATCAATAAGTGCAAATCATGTTTTAAGTAATAATAAACATATTCAAGAGGAGATGGAAAGGTTTAATGTAAATAAAGAAAAAAGTGATATAAAAAAGAGTAATACTAAGAAGCATACTGATTCAAAAATATTATTAGAAAAGTTTAAAATATCTACATCAAGTCAGCCTATTTATAAAAAAATAAATAATTTTAATGATATTAATAAATTAATTAGTGAAATAATACTTGAAATTGAAAAGATAAATATTAATTCTTATATTATTGGAGTTAAAGATGAAAATACTAAAAAAAGTTTAGAGTTAATGAATAAAATTATAGAAAAATATAAAACTAAAATTAAGGATATTGAGAATATTGAAAATACTGAAGATTTAAAAACAGTTAGAGATATTCAAAATTTATTTAGAGATAAAATTTTAAAAAATACTGAAAAGTTTTTTTTAAAAAAAGTTATCGATTCTATTTATAAAGGCCTTTTTGCAAATATGGAGTACGATGTATATGAATCAATTTTAAAAAAAGTAAATAAATATTTATCATATCTAGGAATTACAACTTATAATAATATTAACATCAATGAAGAAATTAATGATCTTAATTATGTTGAGATTTTAACAACAAAAGATACTTCTGATAAAAATATGGTTGGAAAAGTAAGTGAAATCATTAGTTATCCATATATTATTAATGATAATAAAGATATTATTGTTTATGAGGGTATTGTTATTTTATATAAAAAAAATGGAGAGTAAAATGGAAGGATTATATATTGGAATAGACTTTGGAACTTCAACAAATTTTGTTACAAAATGGGATTTTAAGAAAAAAACAGCTGTTCCAATTGAAAACTTAAGTGGAGAGCATGGTGGTAATAATTTTTTTGAAAATGTAATTTATTATGAATCAGAAACGAATCTAATTCTTGGAAAAAATGCCATCAAAAAAGGTGTTTCGGATTCTAACAACCTTGTTAGACATATAAAAAGAAAAATAACAGAAGATGGTTGGAAAATTAAGATTAATTCATTAAATAAAGAATTAACTGCAAAAGATGTTACAAGGGATATATTTAGAAAAATAAAAGATGATGTTAGTCAAATCGAAGGTGGTAAAGTAATTAATGGTGCAGTTATAAGTATCCCATTTGCTTATGGACATGTAGAAAGAGAGTTAATAAAAAGTGCTGCAATAGAGGCGGGGTTAAATGTTTTGGGATTAATTGAAGAACCTGTTGCGGCGGCTTTAGCTTTTGGCTTGCTTAATAATGAAAATCTAGACGATAAAAAAAATATTTTAGTTTTTGACTTTGGTGGGGGTACTTTAGATATAACAATTTTTGAATCTTTTAAAAAGGAAAATAGTTTAAATATTGAGGTAATTAATACCGATGGAGATAAAGCATTAGGTGGAATCGATATAGATCAAATGTTATACAATGTGTTCTTGAAAAAATTACCATATAATATTGAAGATATTGAAGATAAAAAAAATAAAGCAATGGATATAAAAAAAATATGTAGTGAAGCAAAAGAACTTAAAGAATCATTAAGTGAAGAGGATGAAGGGGATGTTATTATTACAGGCTTATACGATGGAAATATTCTAGAAATAGAGGATTTTACAAGGGAACAATTAAATGAACTATTAAAAAAAAGTTTCATGAAAAAAGTTTTGGATATTTTAGAGAATACCCTTGATGATGTGGAGTTTGAGGCAAAAGATATAGATGAAATTGTTTTAGTTGGAGGAACTAGTAAAATCCCGTATATACAAGAAGAGCTTGAAAAATATTTAGGTAAAAAGATAGAAGTACTTGATAATATAGAGGAACTGGTTGGGCTTGGCGCTGGAGTTTATTGTGGTAAACTTATTGATAATAGTTTGAATTTAAAAGTTATTAAAAAACTAAGCCATTATATTGGATTAAGTGAAAATGGGCATTTTCGGACACTTATTGAAAAAAATGCAAGATATAAAGAGTTTTCTGGTAAACAGGAGTTTAAGTTAAAGAACTCCAATGATAATTTAAGATTAAAAATTTACGAGGGAACATCTAAAAAAGTTAAAGATTGTTCTGTAATCGGTAATATTGAAATAAAAGCATCTGATTTCAAAGAAAAAGTGTTTAGAATTAAACTAGGAACAGATAGAGATGGTATAATTATGTATAAATTGCTTAATACAAGTGATAAATTAATAAAAGAAGGGGAGTTATCATCTAATTTATAGATAGGTTGTTATGGAAAATATTGAATATATGTTATTAGGATTTTTATTCATAAGTCAAATTATCATAATATTTGTACTTATGAGTAGAAATAAAAAAAGTAAATTAGGAAATATTAAAGGAGATAAATTTATGAAAATATTAGAAGAAAAGATTGATAAAATTAATGAAAAGATAGAAAGTTATAATAAAATTATTGAAAACTCAAAAAAGATAGATAAAGAAGATGGTAAAAAAGTAGAAAGGATGTTTTCTAAAAAGCTTAATTCTTTAAAAAAAGATTTGCTAACTCTTGACAGTAGTAAAGAGATTTTTGATAAAATAGAAGAAGAAAGTCAAAAAAGAAAAAATGATATTTATAATGAATCTAATAAGTTAAATAAGGTAATTGAAAATAATAAATCAAGTATCATAAGTAAAATAACTAATGAATCAAATATAAACAAGGTTGAATTTAATAAATTAAATAAACATTTTGAGGACAATACAATAGGGTTAAAAAATAAACTTGATGATAAATTTAAAAAATTAAATAGAAAACTAGATGATGATTTAGAAGAAAACTTTGATGAAGTACTAGAAAGAATTGAAGAAATAAAAGAGGATATTGAAGGATATGAGGGAAATTTCAAGATGCTTCAAAAGACCGTTAATAGTATATTGAATTTATTAAAACAAGAAGGCATTGAAATAAGAAATATTATTCCTCCTGATGTAGAAGATGAAAAAGTGTTTATTGAAATGCAGAAAGCATTAGTTGTAGGAATAGATTCACTAACAAATAATTCAAGACACTTAGCTTTAAATTATAAAGACTTAGAAGAATTGCCTGCAACAAGAGCAAGGTTAGCTGAATTAGAGCAAATAAAGGAGAAAAAAGAATACTTTGATAAATTAATAAGTAGAATAAATGGTATTAAGAAAGAGCTTATTGAACTTGAAAAAATAAAAAGTGATTTAGATGATAAATTAAATGAGAAAAATAGTAAACTTAGTAATTTTAAAGAAAAAGAATATTATGATTTAAAGTTAAGTGGGTTAAATACAAAAAATGAAGATAAAAAAAGTTTAGAAAATAGTATATTAAATTTAGAAGAACTTATTAAAAAGAAAAAAGAAATTGAAGATGAAATTGAAAGGCTAAATAAAGGTAAGAGTGAGTTAATGTCAAATCTTAATATTAAAGAAATAAATCTTTCTGAAATTCATGATAAGATTAAAGAATTAAATGGTAAAATTGATACTATTAAAAATAATAAAAAGGAGACATCTAAACTCACTGAAGATGATAAAAAAAATCTGAAGGAATTAGAAGATAAAAAGGAATATTTTAATTCTCTTGATGATACAATTAGTCAAATAAAAAATATGAAAGAAGAGCTTGAAAAGTTAAAAGACTTTGATGAAGAAGAGCTGAGTAATAAAAAGAAAGAACTTAAAAAATTGGAAATAGAAATTAAAGGGTTAAATAGAATTAAAGAAGAAAAAGAGTCTTTTGATGAAATTAACAAAGAAATTAGTGAATTAAATGATGAAATCAAAAAATTAGATAATAAAATAGAAGAATTAAAAACAGAAAGTAAAGAAAAAATTAAATCATTAGGTTTAGGAGGTAATAATGAGTAATTTTAAAGTTGGAATAGATTTAGGAACAACAAATACTGCTTGTTGTACTATAGAAGATGGTAAATTTAAATTTTTAAAATTTAAAGGTAAGGAATTTGTTAAATCAGCTTTATTATACAAAGATGGTAAATTAACAATTGGAGAAAAAGCAAGAAAAAAATCTGTAATTTACCCTGAAAATTATATCTCTTCAGCAAAAACTTTTATGGGAGATAATGATAAAATATGGGAGATAGAAGATAGAAAGTTTACTTCTACCGATGTTGCAATAGAAATTTTAAAAGATGTGAAATCTAGAATCAAATCTTCTTGGAATGTAAGTAAAAGCATAGAAGCTGTTATAACTGTACCAGCTTATTTTGACCATCAACAAAAAAAAGAAACAAGAAAAGCAGGAGAAGATGCAGGTTTTATTGTTAAACAAATTATAACAGAACCAATTTCTGCTGCTATGGCCTATGGGTTTGAAGATGAAATAAATCAAAGATTATTAATCGTTGACATTGGAGGTGGAACTTTTGATGTATCTGTACTTGATGTTAAAGATGGAAAAGATTTTGACTCAAAAGCAGTTGATGGAGATAGAAAACTTGGTGGGGACGATTTTGATGATATTATTTATGAAATGTTTTTAACAAATATAAGAAAAGAATATGGAGTAAACTTAAAAACACTTGAGAAGTCAGGATTACAACATGAAGAATATGCAAAAGTTATACAGAAGCTAAAAATTGAATCTGAAGAAAAAAAAGTTGAATTAAGTAAGAGTGATACTGTTGAAGTAGATATTCCGAATCTATTTGTAAGTAATGGAGAAAGTTTTAATTTTTCTTTAAAAATAACAAAGGAAGAATTTGAAAAAAAATCAAATTTATTATTAAAAAAAATAAAAAAAGTAATTTTAAGAGCACTAGAAGATAATAATATTGAAAATAATTCAATTGATAAAATCGTATTAGTCGGTGGAAGTAGTTATATTCCTGCGATTCAAGAAATAATTAAAGATATTTTTAATAAAAAGCCTTATTCTGATAAACCACTTGATAAATTAGTTGCAATGGGAGCCTCTTTAAAAGCAGATGATGAGGATAATACAATAACATTAAAAGAACAAAATTCACATTCTATTGGTATAGAAGTAAAAGGTAACAAATATGAAGAAGTTTTGGCAAAGGGAAGTTATTATTCAAAAATTTCTAAAAAAATGTTTACAACTATAATTGATAACCAAAAAGAAGTTGAAATTAATGTATTTGGAAGAGATGAAGATAATCCAGATAAGTGTAACGACAAGTATTTCTTTGGAGGATTTACTCTTGATAATATTCAAAAAGCAAGGGCTGGAGCTCCTGATATAGAAGTTGAATTTGGGTTTGATAAAAGCGGTATATTAACAGTTAAAGCCAAGGATTTGAATAGTGGGGCAGAAAATTCAAAAGTTATTATTACTCAAACACAGGAGAGGAAGAAGATTGAGGTGCCTCGATTAGATATTTATTTTACAATTGATACAACTGGAAGTATGAACCCCTATATTGATGGTGTTATGAATACATGTGAAAAATTTGCAGATATTATATCTGAAAAAGGTATTGATTTCAGGCTTGGCTTAATAGGTTTTGGTGATGAAACTTATTATGAGGAAACAACAGTTTATAAGCTAACTAAGGACATAAATATATTTAAGGATAATGTAAAATATTGTCCTCATACTGGAGGTGGAGATGAGCCTGAAACACAGTTTGAGGCCATTGAAAGTACTGTTAAAGCTCTTGGAAGCTCTGGGAATCAAAAAATAATGATTTTAATTACTGATGCCTCTGCTCATAGTCCAGAAACTACAGGAAAAGGAAGGTTAAGATATTTAGATGTTAAGAATATGTTGATACAGCACGATATTAAAACTTATGTTGTTGGTCCTGATTATCATTACTATAAAGAATTTTCTAATTCTACAGGAGGTGCTTTCTTTAAAATAAGTAATTATGATAAATTTGTTTCAATTCTTAATGAAATTGCAGTTAATATATCTGGCTTACAAGCAAAATAAGGGGAGAAAATGAATCAAATTGATTATATAAAAAATAGAATAAATGAATATAAAGGAATATTAAGTTCTATTCAAAAGTTAAGTCTTAACGATGAATTAAAAGAGAAAGAAGTTTCTGTAAAAAAAGAAATTGAGACTCTTGAGTATAAACTTGCTGGCATAAATAAAATTGAAGAGTTAAAAGAGAATATTCGTAATGTAAATATAAATGTTGTTAAAGTACATAGTAAAGTTGAAAGTGATAAAAATGATTTAAATAATAGTATTTCAAATATTGTTAAAAGTGGTAATAATGATATCAAAAAAGATATTTTAACTTTTAATTCAAATATTATGAATGGATTAAGAGAAGTTAAAAGTAAAATTGATAATAGTAAATCAGAAACGATTAGTTTAAAGGAAAAAATATTTGGTAAAAAAGCTTTCGATTCTCAAAAAATAGATTCTTTATTAAGAGAAATAGTTGATATTAAAAAATTGTTAAAAGAAGTTGATAAATCTAATGAAGATAATAGTAAAAAAAATAATGGTGACAAAAAACGAATGAATAAGAAAGATTCAAATGATTTAGAAGATAGGTTTGATAAATTAGCAAAAGAAGTTACTGAATTAAAGGAAACTGTTGAAGGGTTTGAAGGAAAGTTAAATAGAATATTAAGCATAATGGGAAAAAAGGGGGAGTAATTGTCAAATTTTAAAATAGGTATAGATTTAGGTACAACAAATAGTTCTTGTTGTACCATAGAAAATGGAAAATTTAAGTTTTTAAAATTTAAAGGTAAAGATTTCCTTAAGTCTGTTTTATTATATAGAAATGGTAAATTGACGATTGGAGAAAAAGCAAAGAAAAAATCTGTAATTTACCCTGAAAATTATATTTCATCATCAAAAACAAGTATGGCTGATGATGGTAAAAAATGGGAAATAGAGAACAGAGTTTTTACTCCAACAGATGTTGCAACTGAGCTTTTAAGGGAAATAAAATCAAAAATTGAATCATCTTGGAAAGTAAGTAATAAAATTGAGGCTGTTATAACAGTACCTGCTTATTTTACATCAAATCAAATAGAGGAAACTAAAAAAGCAGGAGAGAGAGCAGGCTTTATTGTTAAACAAATTATAACAGAGCCAAATTCCGCAGCTATGGCTTATGGACTTGAAGATGAAATTAATCAAAGATTATTAATTATTGATATTGGTGGAGGCACATTTGATGTATCTGTTTTAGATGCAAAAGAGAATAAAATATTTGATACTAAGGCTATTGATGGAGATAAAAAACTTGGTGGTGATAATTTTGATGAAGTAATTTTTGAAATGTTTTTAACAAATATAAGAAAAGAATATGGAATAAATTTAAAAACATTAGATAAATCAGGCTTACAAAGTGATGAGTATGCAAAAGTTATACAGAAGCTAAAAATTGAATCTGAAGAAAAAAAAATTGAATTAAGTAAAAGTGATGTAAGCGAAGTTGATATTCCTAATTTATTTATTAAAGATGGGGTAGCCTTTAATTTTTCTTTAAAAATAACAAAGGAAGAATTTGAAAAAAAATCAAATTTATTATTAAAAAAAATAAAAAAAGTAATTTTAAGAGCACTAGAAGATAATAATATTGAAGATAATTCAATTGATAAAATTGTATTAGTCGGTGGAAGTAGTTATATTCCTGTGATTCAAGAAATAATTAAAGATATTTTTAATAAAAAGCCTTATTCTGATAAACCACTTGATAAATTGGTTGCAATGGGAGCTGCTTTAATTGCTGATGATGAAAGTAATAGTATTACCTATAGTGATCAACTTGCTCGGTCTATGGGAATTGAAGTTGCAGGAGAAAAGTTAGAAAAAATATTGGAAAAAGGAATGAAATATCCTGTAAAAGAAACTAAAATATTTTCTACTTTTCAGGATTATCAAGAAGAAGTTACAATAAATGTTTTTGAAGGTGATGATATTGATAACTTGGATAATAATGAATTTATAGGTGGATTTATTTTAAATGGTATTCAAAAAACAAGGGCAGGAATTCCACAAATTGAAGTTAGTTTTACTTATGATAAAAATAGAATATTAAAGGTTACTGCAAAGGATTTGTCAACAGGGGCAGAAAAATCTGAGGTTCTTGTTACTAAAAATAAAAAAAGAGTTGAAATTGCACAAAATTCAAGGATCGTTCTTGCAAATAAAGGGGATTCAGCGATTATTATAGATGATAAATTTATTGCAACTCTTTTATGGCATGATGCTGTAGATTTGGACTTACATTGTTTTTATAAATTAAAAGATGGTTCAAAAGGGCAAGTTTTTTTTGGGGCTAAAGGGAATAAATCAAGTTTTCCTTGGATTCAACTTGATTATGATGCTGGTGTTGGTGATGTTGGTGGGAATAATGAAGAAAATATGGAATTTACAAAATTGTCATCTATAGAATCTGCACTTATTGTTGCAAATATATATGCAAAAAACACTAACTTTTCAAGATATGATGGGAAAGTTATCTTAAAAGGAAATACTCAAGAAATTATTGTTCCCTTAACTGAAACTAAGACAGGGTCTTGGTGTATTGTTGCTAAAATAGATAATACAATAGGAACACCTAGGTTAATTAATGTTAATAATACTCAACGTAATGAACCTTCTTGTAGTTAGGAATATTATATGAAGAAAAGATACAATAAAAATACGATTAGAATAGGTAAATTAATTCATAAAGTAACGGTTTCTAATCAATTTAAAATGATTGCTAAAGAAGAAGAATTGTCGGCAGAAATACTTGCTGATAATTCACAATACAGACAAGCATGCTATTTTCTTATTCAATCTATGGAAAAACATATTAGAGCAAAAATATTTACTATGGTAAATCCTAATTTAGAATATTTTAGGAAAAGAAACTTGAGTCATTCTTTAGATTCTGCCGTTGAATTTTTAATTGAAATTATTAGTAATGATAAAATAGTTCAGGAACAAATATCTAATCAAATAAGAACTTATGTTTTAAATGGAGATAGTTATAAGTTTTTACATAATAATTTAAGATATCCTGTTTATTTTAATAAATTTAACTCTTATTCAGTTTTAGAAGTAAAAAAGAAAGATTATAATATATTAAAAAAAAGTCTTGATTCTTTAAAGGTATTTTTAAGTGATTTAGATAAGTTTAAGTAAGGGGAATAATTGTCAAATTTTAAAGTAGGTATAGATTTAGGTACAACAAATTCTTCTTGTTGTACTATAGAAAATGGAAAGTTTAAATTTTTGAAGTTTAACAGTAAAGAGTTCCTTAAGTCTGTTTTATTATATAGAAATGGTAAATTGACGATTGGAGAAAAAGCAAAGAAAAATCTGTAACCCAGAAAACTATATTTATTCATCTAAGACATTTATGGGCGATGATAATAAATCATGGGTAATAGATGATAGAATTTTTACTCCTACTGATGTTGCAATTGAGATATTAAAAGAAATCAAGAGGAAAATTAAAATTTCTTGGCAAATTAACAAAAATATTGAAGCTGTTATAACTGTACCTGCTTATTTTTCATCTAGTCAGATAAAAGAAACAAAAAAAGCAGGAGAGAAGGCTGGTTTTATTGTTAAGCAAATAGTTACAGAACCTATTGCTGCCGCAATGGCTTATGGTTTTGAAGATAGCTTAAGGCAAAGATATACTTATTGATGATACTCCATCGGAATCTAAAAGCGAAACATTGTTATTAAAAGAAATAGAAAATAGACTTAAAACTTTGGAAGAAAGTTTAGAAAACTCCCTTAGTAAAAACGAAATTAATGAGAAATTGTTAGCGGTTGAAGAAGAAAATAAAGAGTTAAAAAAAACAACTAATGAAATTAGAAGAAAAACTTAATTTATTTGATGATTTGTAACTATTCAGGCTAATTTTTTATTTTTTAATAAAATTTATTTTATTTTTTAAATTTCCGATAGTATATTAATGGAAGTTAGCAAGGATTATTTATCCAAATTACTAGGAATAAT
>Ga0256842_1002631_pt1 | contig 12646 bp, 9 predicted proteins | sample 4559240metaG_FD_185973 | JGI IMG/M metagenome (GOLD analysis project Ga0256842, IMG submission 185973) | Hydrothermal vent microbial communities from Guaymas Basin, Mexico - 4559-240 | ecosystem: Environmental > Aquatic > Marine > Hydrothermal vents | place: Mexico: Guaymas Basin | collected...
CTCTGTTGTTGTTGTTTTACCAGCATCAATATGAGCAGCGATACCAATATTTCTTACATCATTTAATTTATGTGTTCTTGCCATAATTTATCTACCTTACCATCTATAGTGAGCAAATGCTTTATTTGCTTCAGCCATTTTGTAAGTATCTTCTTTTTTCTTAAAAGCAGCACCTTTATCAGTAGCAGCTTCCATAAGTTCATTTGAAAGACGCTCAATCATAGTTCTTTCATTTCTTTTTCTAGTAGCTTCAATTATCCATCTAATAGCCAACGATTGTTGTCTAACTGGTCTTACTTCCATAGGTACTTGGTAAGTAGCCCCACCAACTCTTCTACTTTTTACCTCCATTAAAGGCTTGATATTCTCTATTGCCTTATCAAAAATATCAATACCTTTTTCACCAGACTTTGATTCAATTCTATCTAATGCACCATACATTACTTTTTGAGCAACGCTCTTTTTACCATCTAGCATTACTGCGTTTATAAATTTTGTTAGAATCTTATTTCCATGAACTGGGTCTGGTAATACTGCTCTAACGGGAGCTTTTCTTCTTCTCATATTTTTCCTTCTTCAATCTGTTAATATTGATTTACTCAAGTCTTATCCCCTAAGGATTACTGATAACACCTGATTTTTAATTTAAAACTATCTTATTGATAGTAAAATATCTATTTTTTTGGTTTTTTAGTACCGTATTTACTTCTTGCAACTGTTCTATTAGCCACACCAGAAGCATCTAATGCACCACGAACAATATGGTATTTAACACCAGGTAAATCTTTGATTCTACCTCCACGCACAAGTACGATTGAGTGTTCTTGAAGGTTATGACCCTCACCTCCGATATATGAAATTACTTCAAAACCAGATGTTAATCTAACTTTTGCAACTTTTCTCAAAGCTGAGTTAGGTTTTTTAGGTGTTGTTGTATATACTCTTGTACATACCCCTCTTCTTTGTGGACAACTTACTAATGCAGGTGATTTTGATTTTTTCACTTGCTTTTTACGCTCTTTACGAATCAATTGGTTAATTGTAGGCAATACTTTTTCCTTTTCTATAATTTTTAAGTCTGTTGTTCTATAATCCAAAATTATGGATATAAAACTCGTTCGCAATTTTATCTAAAAATAGCTTATATTAATATTTTTATGATTTCATCACCTGCTATATTTCGTATTTTTAATCTTTTTGGTTTTGAAGTAGAATTTATTTTACCACTCCAAAACTCTCTTGTTTTAGTCCCATCTATTGAAATAAATCCATTTTTATCTATTTTTACTTCACTATTACTATGCCATACTCCACTATCATTTGTACAATCAAGGCTTATATATTCAATTAGTTCAAGTCCATTTTCACTTATAGCTATATAGTTGGATTTTACTTTTAATCCTTGTTTTTGATTGTACTCATCTATCTTTTGTTTTAATCTATCACTATAAAAACTATTTATCTCTATTTCATAAAAAAGCCCATCTTCATTTAAACTAAAATCAACACTATCATCTATCACTACAAAATCCAAAATTTGTTTTAAATCTTTTATTTCTACTTCTATCAAAGTTTGATTATTATCTTTTATAAATTTTTTAATTTCATCAATATCACTTATATCCACATAGTAAATTATAACTTTTTTTACTTCACCATCAAAGGTATTAAAATTATGTATCTCTTTGTTTATCACTTCATTAATAGCTACTATATCTAATACCTTTTTGGTGCTATCTCTTAAATCAGGCACATAAACAGGGATAGTCCCAAACTTAGAATTTGTAACAGTACCAAACCAAAAAGAGTCTATCCCCTCTGGTTTTTTAGTGTTTAATCCATCTATCAAAGTGGCTAATTTATCCATAGTTTGTATAGGATTTCTAAATAGATTAAGCCCATCTTGAACTTCAAGTATTTTAAAATCAGCTTTTGCCTCTTTTAGTCTATCTCGCACAGTTTGGATAGAGTTTATCCCTATATCACAATGTATAAATCTTCTACCTAAATCAGAGGCTACTTTTGCAGTAACTCCACTACCACCAAAAAAATCTGCTACTATCATACCTTTATTTGAAGCAATTTCTAAAAGTAGTTCTAATAAACCTTCTGGCTTTTGAGTTGAATAATCTACTCTTTCCTTTGAAACATTTAAAACTGGTCTGCAACTATATTCTTTTATACTTTCATTATCCATAACACGATTAATTACTCCTGATAAAGTATCTGTTAAAATTGTATCAACATAAATTTTACCATTTTCATCTTCTTGTGTTCCAATAAAATGTTTCTCTAAATATTGTCTTTCTTTAATGGTATTTATTTCAAAATTTTCATTATTATTTGTATAAAAATATATTGAATCATGTTTTCTAGCTATAGATTTTTTCTTTGAAGCTCCACCACTTCTATATGCCCATATAATCTCATTTACAAAATTCTCTTCCCCAAAGACTTCATCAAGTAATATCTTTACATAATGTCCGATATGCCAATCAAGATGAACATAGATACTTGCAGTTTCACTCATAATCTCTTTTATAGCCATAAGATTTTCATACATCCAGTTTAGATAATCTTCCTTACTCCAAATATCACCATACATTTTTTCTTCAAAGGCTACAAGCTCTTCCATCTCCATTTTTTCTTCAGCTTTTTTAATTTTTTCAGCTAGTTTAGGATTTTTTCGTATATATACTTTTTTAGCATAGTCAGCCCCACTAGCAAATGGTGGGTCTATATAGACTAAATCTATCTTAATATCTTTCTCTTTTAAGTAAGCACAAGCACTAAGACATTCTCCACGAATTATTAAATTTTCACTATTTTCACCTACTTTTTCCAGCTCTTGAAGTTCATAATATGGTATTCCTCTTTGTATTCTCTCATAAACTTTATTATTATCTGTATAACTTAAAAGCCTTTGACTTCTCGTAACATTATTTAATATCGCTTGACCTTTTACAGGTACTTTATCATATGGTATATATCTAATTGGCATCAAAAAATCCTTTTATCTTTTTATCTAATTTTATTAAATTATCATTTAAACTTACACTATCTTCAAGATATAAAAAATTAAATTTATCATATCCAAAGGCTTTGTTATTTTTAGTTATAAATTCATTTGTAATAAATTCTTTTTTAGCTTTAAAACTCTCATCATTTGCATAACCTTGCCCTTTTGTTTCAAGTATAAGTATTTTCTCTATCTGATTCTCTTTATCTCTTTTTATGATTAAGAAATCTGTTGTATATTTTCCTATATATTTATAACTATTTTTTAATTTTTTATAACACTCTATTACAAACTCTGTAACTCCTCGTTCACCATTATAATAAATCTCTAAATTATTATTAAATGCAGGTAAAGAAAAAATTTGTTCTAAAATATCTTTTTCAAAACCACTTTGTTTAAAATCATAAGGTATATAGTGAAATGATTTATCTTTATTTTTTGTAGTAATATCTAAATTTTGACTTAAAACTTTTATAGCTTCATCTGTTTTACCTTGACTAATTAATTCTACACTCTTCTCTTTTTTCCTATCTTTAAAATTTTTAATAAAATCTTCATTTTTATCTGCCTCTAAAAGTTGATCACAAGCCTCTTTTGAAGGGTATAATTTTTTATTGTTTTCTATATCTTTGAGATTATCAATTATTAAAAATTCAGCACTTTGTTTTATCACTTCACTTGTTGAGTTTAATTCTCTTTTGATATTAAAACACAAAGCTATATCATTATAAACTTTTTTTAAATTATCAACTCTTTTGTATATCGTTTTTAACTCTTTTTTAAATAGTTTTATATCTATATTCATAAAACTATTTTTCTCTATTTGAAACACAAATTCACTAAAATTTATTTTATCTTGTTTTTGTTCTTGATACTCTCTATTTTGTGAAATATTTTCAAAATTACCACTTTTGATTGTAACTATATCATTCTTATATTTATCTATATTTTTAATAATCTTATTGAGCTTTTTTTTACTATTCATACCATTTTCAATATTTATTGTTGAATATTTAATTTTTAATTGATAAAAATCTATCTTAGGTAATTTTAGATAATCTACTCTTGATACTCTTTTAATAGATTTGATTAAGGTTGCACGATTTAAAGAGTTTAACTCATCTATTGAACTATTTTGTTCTTTTTTAAGTTGTTCATTTAATATTTTTGCATTTGGTGTATTTAGCCATATTAGAGCCGTATTATTATTTTTATCAACTTCTCTTAAACATCTACAAGAGGTTTGAAGTACCATATTTTTTGGACTATCTTTACTTCCTGCTAAAACTACACTTGTTAAACTTCTACAATCCCAACCCTCTTTACCAACTTGTACTAATAAAATATATCTTTTTTTACTACTTGCTAAATCTAAACTCTTAAACTCCAATTCGCTATTATTATCTACCTTATACTCTTTATTCCCTTTATGAAATTTTAATATTTCATCTTTATTAATTTTTAATTTAGATACTAACTGTGGATAAACAACCTCTTCTAAATCTTTTATGCTACTACAATAAATAGCACATTTTGCTATCGTACCATCTTGATAAACTTTATCTTTATATAAAACATCAAAATCATTTATAGCTTGTGCTAAAATTTCCTCTTTTGATAAATCAGAACTTTTTACAGTTGGTAATTTTAAAAATTTCTCAATAGCAGTTGTAAGTGGATAATAATAAACTGTATTTGTAATATGTGTAAATTTAAAAAAATCCTCTTTTTTATTATCTATATAGATTTTTTCAGCACTTTTGAGATATGGTGTTCCACTAAAACCTAAAACTGTTGTGATATTATTTTGCTTATTCCACCAAGATACTACTTGACGAAGTTTTATATCATCACTTTGGGCATGATGAACTTCATCTATCAAAATAGACATATTAGGCACTAATGCTAACTTTTGTTTTAGTTCATTTTCTACTATCTCATCATCGTCAAATAATCCTTTGAGTTTAGAGTTTAGTATAACTTTTTCAGCATTCACTACAAAAATTTGCCCAAAAGGGTTTGGTAAAACACTATTAACTTTAGAGGCATTTGGATTGACTGCAAGATTTGATTTTTTAGCAGTTTTAGAAACATCAAGTATATCAAACTTTAAAAATCGTTTAATTTTCTTTGCTTGAACTTTTGGTAAAACCCAACTACCATCAAAACTCTCTATACTTTTTAGAGATGGTGCTATTGAGTTTTTAAGTCCAGAGGGAATGAGAATTAAAAAATTATGAGCAAAATTTTTATTATTTGGTTCGTTTAGGGCAAAATATAAATCAAGATATATAAAACTAGCCATAAGGTAAGTTTTACCAGCTCCCATAGGCAAAGAAAGTAGATAATCGCTATAAGATACATCATAAAATATTTTTTTTATAATTTTTTCATAATCAACATTTTGATTTTTATCTTCTATTTTTTTTACTAAATTTGGTAGATTTTCTTTTGCAAATAAATAAAGTGAAAGCTTATCTATATCACCATTGTTATATATAAACTCTTCATACTCATTTAATTTTTCCTTCTCTATAAAAAACCCCTCACTAAAAAGTTGCCATAAAGGCTTATTTTCTCCTTTGATTTTTAAAAATAAATAAATTTCAATGGCTTCTATCTGAGTATCTCTTAATTTAGCTTTATTTTTAATATATTTTATAACCTCTTTAATTGTACATTCATTAGAGTTTAACCATATATCTTTTTTTATTTTTATATTTTTATTTATCATATATTATACCTATTATTTATTTCAAGCAATAATATCTTATTTATATTAAAATAGTTCTTGTAAAATAATATAACTTTTTGATATAATCTTATTTAATATGATAATAAGTAATAAAAAAGCATTTGTAACCATAGAGATATTAGTAGCAATGGTTATTGGATTTCTTGCTATTATTATGCTTACAACCTCTATTAAATCTCTTCAAAAAGTATCAATACAACAAGAGTTATATCAAGATTTATATATAAGCGTATTATCTATCAAAAATATAATTAAAGCCAAAGAGTGTATGAATAATCCTACTCTAAATGGAGATATAAATGGATTTAAGTATAGTATTAGATGTAGAGAGATAAAAGCTCAAAAAAATTATATAGATAGTATCAACCCAATTACATTTCAAGAAGATGGTGGAAATAAAGGTATTTTTATGATATATCTATTTCGTGTAGATATAAATATCCAAAAAAATGGATTAGATAAATCATATAGTTTTTATCAAAGTGAGCAAAAAAGATTAATTAGCGAAGAGAAACTAAGAAATATGATGTTGGGGATTTTTAAGTAGAGAGGTGAAATATAATACCTTTTATGGAATACTACTCAACCAATCTAACTTATATTCATAGTAGAACAGTGGAGAGAACCTCCCTCTTCTATAAGAGTAAGACAATCTATTGGGATAATCTCTCTGTTTGGGAAAATATCTCTTAATATCTCTTGAGCCTTTTTATCATTTTTATCACTATAAGTTGGTACTATTATAGCTCCATTTGTAATAAGAAAATTAGCATAAGTTGCTGGTAATCTATCACCATCTATATTATATTTTGGAGATGTCATAGGTAGTGGGATTAGGTTATACTCTTTGCCTGATGATTGTCTAAATGATTTTAGTTGAAGTTCCATATTATATAACTCCTCAAAATGTTCATCATCTTTATCTTCACATTTAATATAGACTATTGTATCACAACTTACAAATCTAGCAAGTGTATCTATATGGCTATCGGTATCATCTCCTGCTAAATATCCATAATCTAGCCATAATACTCTTTTTGCATCTAAATACTTTTTAAGTTTCTCTTCTATTTGAGATTTATTTAATCCACCATTTCTATTAGCATTACATAAGCATTTTGTGGTAGTTAAGATTGTATCCATTCCATCACTCTCAATAGAACCACCCTCTAATATAAAATCTATATTTTTAAGAGGAGTTGTACCTAAATAACCCTTTTTATATAGTATTTGATTTACCATATTATCAAGAGAGTATTTAAACTTCTCTCCCCAAGCATTAAATTCAAAGTTTAAAAGTTTAATTTCTCTATCTTCTAATATAGATATATACCCATAATCTCTTATCCAAGTATCATTGGTTTCAATCTCTATAAAACTCATATTTCTTCTATTGCAAAATAGATTTGATATATTATCTCTATTATCACAAATTATATATACAGGAGTAGAGTAGGCAATAGCTTGTGCAATACGAATAAAAGGGATAAGTGCTTCATTAAGGTTTGATGCCCAATCACTATTTTTATGAGGAAAACTCATTAAAACTGCTCTTTGCTTTTGCCACTCTGCTACTACCATTTTTTTCCTTTTTTAATTAAATTATACCACAAACTAATTTAGTAATTACAAATCCACCAACCACAAGCCATACAAACATACCTAATGCAGTATAAACTGGTGCTAATCCTAAACCTTTGAATTTGGCAAATCTTGTACCCATTCCAAGGGCAGTCATAGCCATTGTAAGTAAAAATGTATCTATTTGATTGATTGTATCTACAATATTTTGAGGGACTAAGTTTAGAGAGTTAAATCCTGCTACAAATATAAAATATACAGCAAACCATGGAATAACAAGCTTAACAGCACTTGCATCTCCACCCTCTTTTTTGGCACTATAACTTAGATAAAATCCTAATACTATAAGCATAGGGGCAATCATAATTACTCTTGTCATTTTTACAATTACAGCATTATTTGCCATCTCTAAAGGGGCATTGGGGATAGAGAATGGTACTGCTACAACTTGTGCTACTTCATGGATAGTTCCACCTACATATATACCAAATTGACTTGGGGTCATATGTAAAAATCCAGTTGCTGGTTCTATTATTGCACTATATAAAACAGGATATAAAAACATTGATATTGTACCAAATAAAACTACCATTGATACTGCAATAGCAGTTTTATGACCTTCTGCTTTAAGCACTGGTTCTGTGGCTAATACAGCAGCAGCTCCACATACAGAAGCACCACTTGCTGTTAGCATTGAAGTATCTTTTTCCATTCCAAATACTTTAAACCCTAGCCAAGTCCCTAATATAAATGTACTTGATAACATTATCAATGATACCAAAAACCCTTCCATTCCTACTTCTGCTATCTGTTGAAATGTAATTCTAAATCCATAGACTACAATTGCAAATCTTAGGATTTTTTTACCAGAAAAAACAATTCCTGTATCCCACTCTGATGGTATATGATTGTGTAGAGTATTGGCATAAAATATACCCATAACAATACCTATAACTAATGGAGAGAGTCCTAATGCGTGAATTGGGGCAAGTGATGCTATATATGTAGCAGCCATTGCAAATATTGCAACAAAGAGTATCCCATTGATTGTTCCTTGACGATTTTGAGCTGAAAAAGCCATTTTTATCCTTTTTAATAAGTTTTTTTGATAATAATTCTATTATTATACTATTTTTTTGATATAATTGTAAAGAGATTAAAATAACTAATAAATTATTATAAATAAAAGAGAATATTATGAAAATTACACTAAGACAGATAGAGATATTTTTAAATGTGGTTGAAGTGGGGCATTTGACAAAAGTTGCTAAATCAATGGGACTTAGTCAATCAGCAGTATCAATGTCTATCAAAGAGTTAGAGGGGATATTAAATTCACCTCTATTTGATAGAATAAATAAGAAACTTATATTAAATGAGATAGGAAGAGCTTTCAAAGATGAGGTGATGCCACTATTTAAGAAATTTAGGGATATTGAGTATGAGTTTAAAAATTCTATAAATAAAGGTATAATTAGAGTAGGTGCAAGTACTACAATTGTAGATTATTTGATGCCACCAATAATATGTAGTTATATGAGTAGTTCTCCTGATGTAAAAATTACACTAAAAGAGGGAAATACACAAGAGATAACAGAACTTATTAAAAATGGTAAGATAGATGTTGGATTTATAGAAGGTTTCACAAATGATAGTGAAGTTATTCAAGAGATAATTGGTACAGATGAACTTGTAGTTGTAACTGCTGATGAAACTCTTGTAAATCAATATAGTATCAAAGAGCTAGAACAAAAAAGATGGGTACTAAGAGAAGAGGGAAGTGGGACGAGAGATGTGTTTTTAAATTATATCAAAGAGAGTTCCACTAATATTAATATATTTTTAGAACTAGGTCATACAGAGTCTATCAAGAGTATATTATTAAATCATAAATGTCTTACTTGTATATCAAAACTAGCTATTACACAAGAGATAAAAGAGGATAAATTACTAAAAGTTGATATTAAAAACTTTGATTGTAAACGAGATTTATTGATAATATATCACAAAGATAAATATCATAGCGAACTATTTAAAAAGTTTACAAAGTTTGCTAAAAATATGATTAAATCTATGCTTATGGATATAGAAAAAGTAAAATAGTAGTTATTATGGACTTAAGCTAAAGTATGATATTATTAAAATAAAAATCAAGGGATTTTAATTATGTTTTATAGGTATCTAAAATGGCTCTCTATTGTAGTCATACTCTTCTCTTTTGTTGGTTGTGGTGGTGGAGTTTGTTGTAGTGATAATCCCACTATATTCAAAGCAAAGGCATATTTTATAGATTCACCTGTCAAAGGGTTGGATTATGAGTGTGATAATAACAGGTTTCAAACAGATGAGAGAGGTACAATAGAGTGTATAGATACCAAAGTTAGCTTTTTTGTAGGTAATTTAAAGATAGGTGAGTTGGACTCATTTATTGATAGTAGTAATATCTATCCTCATGATTTAGTTGGAATATCAAGAGATAATTTTAGCAATGATAATTTAATTAAACTTGTAAGATTTATTCAATCTCTTGATGATGATGGTAATATAGAGGCATATATAGATATTACAGATAAGTTTGATGTATCACAAAATTTATTAGATATGAGTATAACTAAGATAGAAGAGTTATTAAAATCTAAAAATAAGACTCTAGTAGATGAAGATATAGCAATTAGACATCTTAAAGAGTCTATGAATATAACTATTGAAGATAATACTACCAAAGAAGAAATCATAATTGAAGATACAAATACAACAGAGAATAACAGTACAAAAGAGCCAATTATAGTTGAAAATAATACTACAATAGAAGATAACACAACACAAGAACCTATAATTATTGAAGATAATAATATCTCAAATGAAGAAAATAGGACTACCCCAATTATCAATAATATCATAGCTAACGCAGGAGATGATATAGATGGATTTAATGATTTAAATATTACACTTAATGCCTCTAATAGTAGTGGAGATAATATTATAGAGTATATTTGGAGTGAAAATAGCATTGAGATAGGTAGAGGAGAGGAGTTGAGTTATATATTTGATATAGGTACTCATACAATACTATTAACTATCAAAGATAATAACAATAATATTAGTAGCGATACACTAATAATTAATATTTCAAAAAGAGGAAACCCCACACCACCACCAACTGCTGATACAACTGCACCTATTGTTATTATAAATGGTGATGATAATATAACTGTAGAGGTAGGTAGTAGTTATATTGATAATGGAGCAAAAGCTACTGATAATATTGATGATATAGTTACTGTTGAGACTAATTCAACAGTGAATATATTCAAAGTTGGAGAGTATAAAGTAATATATAGTGCCACAGATAGCAGAGGTAATATAGGATATACGACAAGATTAGTAAGAGTAGTAGATACCACAGCCCCAACTATTAGATTAAATGGTAGCAGTAGTGTGATAGTTGAACGAGAGGGGAGTTATATTGAAGAGGGTGCATATCTATATAATGATAGAGAAAATAACCTTAGCATAGATATAAACTCATCACTAGATATAGATAATATCGGTAGCTATAATATAGAGTATAGTGTAGTAGATAGCAGTGGAAATAGTGCATCTATTACAAGGACTATTATAGTAAAAGATACAGTAGCCCCAACAATCACCCTAAATGGAGATAGCACCATCACACTTGAAATTGGAGAGGAGTATATAGAACAAAATGCCACTGCAATTGATGGTAAAGATACAAATATCACAATAACTATAATCTCATCATTAGATACCTCTCTAGTAGGTAGCTATACAATCAACTATACAGCATTAGATAAAGCATCTAATAGTAGTAGTATTAATAGAGTAGTAGATATTGTAGCTATCAAAGATGGATATGGACTCAAAAAAACAGACCAAACTATAAGTTATGATGAAAATGGTACAGTTATAAGTGATAGTAGTCTAAAAGATGATGCCTTTTATCAAAAAGGAATAGAGAGTAATTATCATAGAGATAACGATATTAAAATAGTTATAGATAATATCACAGGATTGATTTGGCAAGATAATGAGAGCCTAAGCAAAGATTGGAATAATGCAAATGAGTATTGTAATAACCTAACTCTAGGTGATTATAACGACTGGAGATTACCATCAAGAGTAGAACTCAACTCAATAGTAAATTATGGTAGAGATGCCATAGCAATTGATAGTAAATTTCAAAATATATCAGCAAGTAACTACTGGAGCAGAACAACTCTAGCAAGTGATAGTGATTATCTATGGAATATAAACTTCCAAGATGGTTATCAATACTTCAATACCAAAGGATACTCTCTAATGGTTCGCTGTGTAAGAGGAGTAAGCAATATCAAAGATAGTATTTTAAATAGTAATAATGGAGTAGTAAGCGATACTATCACCAAATTAGATTGGCAAGATAAATATAGTGATAATATAATCAAAACCACATCATGGCAAGAAGCTATTAGTTATTGTGAAGATTTAACTCTTAATAATAGTAGTGATTGGAGATTACCAAACATCAATGAACTCACATCTATAATAGATGAAAACCTATCAAACCCATCAATAAGCACTATATTTAATATTAAAAATAGTAGCGAATATTGGAGTGCCTCAACCAATTCTAAAATAGATGGTTGGTATGTAGATTTTTTAGATGGGCATCAATATATGGCTACTAAGATGAGTCGTTTATCTGTTCGTTGTGTAAAAGATAACTAAAAAAGTGTAATAACTATCTATATTTTATGCTCTTGATTAAATACGCCACATTCGCAAAAATGAGGTCCCGTATAAGGTTCAAGCTACCTTATTTAGTTGTTTTAGCAAAATTCCTCTTGCTCCATTTATATCTCTATCCACAATAATCTCACCATCAATAATAGATTTTTTACCACCAAGATTATCATCAATCACTCCGTCCCATGAACGAGTCTTGGAGGTATAGCTCTCATTGCAATCAACGATATGCTTACCATATTTTTAGTTGTTTGTTTTCCTTGGGGTATTATAAAACCAGTAGAGAATCAAAAGAAAAAAGAGATAAAAGAACATATAGAGAAAGTATATGAAGAGATACCAATTTATGGAGAGAAGAAAGTACATAGACAACTCCTAGAAGATGGTTTTAATGTTAGTTTAAATACAGTATCTGCATATAGAAGAGAGTTAGGTTTAAAGGCTATATTAGCCGTAAGACCAGTGCATACAACTGTATCAGATGACCAACATCCTAAACTAAGAGACCTTGAAATAAATAGAGCCAATCAAGTATGGAGTACAGA
>Ga0256842_1002632_pt1 | contig 12636 bp, 6 predicted proteins | sample 4559240metaG_FD_185973 | JGI IMG/M metagenome (GOLD analysis project Ga0256842, IMG submission 185973) | Hydrothermal vent microbial communities from Guaymas Basin, Mexico - 4559-240 | ecosystem: Environmental > Aquatic > Marine > Hydrothermal vents | place: Mexico: Guaymas Basin | collected...
CTCGTCCCGGTTGAGCGGCTTGCTCAGGTAGTCGTCCATCCCCGCGGCGAGGCACTCCTCCCGGTCGCCGGCGAGGGCGTGGGCCGTGAGGGCGACCACCGGCAACTCCCCGAGCCCGGGCATGCGCCGGATCCGGCGGGTCGCCTCGAGACCGTCGAGGACCGGCATCTGCACGTCCATCAGGACCAGGTCGATGGCGGGTCCCTCCCGTTCCAGGGCGGCGAGGGCTTCCTCCCCGTTCGCCGCCTCGACCACCTCGTACCCGCCCCGCTCGAGCAGCCCCCGCGCCAGCCGCCGGTTGACCGGGTTGTCGTCGACCACGAGCACCCGGTGGGGCCGGGTGTCGTGCTTCTCGCCGGCAGTCGCGTCCGCGTCGTGGCCCAGGGCGGCGAAGAGCTGGCCGTGGAGGTGGGGGCGGATCACCGGCAGCTCGACGACCCCGGCGGCGGGAGCAGGAGCCTCGTGGAGCGGCACGGGAGAGACGGCGAGCACCGCCGGCTCCGGGGCGAGCAGGGGCAGGAGCCGCTCCACCTCTCCGTCCTCGAACGCCTCCCGGGCGAGCAGGACGACCCGGAACGGGGCCCCGTCCCGGCGCCGCTGCTCCGCTTCCGGGATGGCGGCCACCGTGTCGCCGAAGCCGGTGGCCCGCAGGCCCAGCTCGAGGAGCGCCTCCTGGAGGGCCTCCCGGGCCGCCTCGTCCGGGTGGACGACCAGGGCGGGAATGCCGACCAGCGTCTCGTCGGGAGCGGGGGGCCGACCGTCGCCCGAGAGTTCGAGGGGCAGCTCGACCCAGAAACGGCTGCCCTCCCCTGGAGTGGACTCGAAGTCGAGGCTTCCGCCCATCGCCCGCACCACGTGACGGGTGAGGGCGAGCCCCAGGCCGAAACCCCCGCGGGCCCGGGTCCGGGAGCCACCCTCCTGGCGGAACGGCTCGAAGATCGCCTCCCGGTTCGCCGGATCGATGCCCCGCCCGGTGTCGATCACTTCGAAGCGCAGCGTCACCCGGGAGCCGTCCGGCGGGCCAGCGGGGAGTACGCGCAGGACGACCCGGCCCCGGTCGGTGAACTTGATCGCGTTGCCGAGCAGGTTCTGGAGGACCTTCTCGACCCGCCCCGGATCGCCGAGCACCCGCGCCGGCAGGTCCCTGCGGAGGACCCCGGCGAGGAGCAGCCCCTTGGCCCGGGCCCGGGGCGCGAGCTGCTCCAGCACCTTCTCCGCCAGTTCCCGGGGAGAGAACGGCCGGTTGGCCAGTTCCAGCTCGCCGGCCTCGAGGCGGGAGAAGTCGAGCACGTCGTCGATGATCACCATCAGGTCGCCCGCGCACCGGTGGACGGTCTCGAGGTGTTCCCGGAGGCCCGGGTCGAGGTCCGCGTCCAGGGCCAGCTCGGTCATCCCGAGGATGCCGTTGAGCGGGGTCCGGATCTCGTGGCTGACGTTGGCGAGGAACTGGTTCTTCGCCTCGCTCGCCGCCTCCGCCGAGCGCCGGGCCTGCTCCAGCAGCGACACGTCCCGCATCATCAGGACGATGGTCGGCCGGCCCCCGAAGACGGCGTGGGCTCCGGCCACCTCCGCCTCGGCCTCCCGCCCGTCGGCGAGGCGGACGCGGACGTAGCGGTCCGCCTCCGAGGGGGGGGAGATCAGGCGCTGGAGCAGTTCCTCGAGTTCCATGCCCCGGGGAACGACGAGAATCTCGTCGAGGGACCGGGCCTCGAGCTGGTCGCGCGTTCTCCCGAGCCAGCGGGAGGCGAACGCGTTCACCCGCTGGATGCGCAGGTCTCCCGGTGAGACCAGGACGATCGCCTCGGGGGCGGCCTCGAGGATCGACTCGAAGCTCTGCTCGGTGTCCCGCAGCCGCCGTTCCCGGTCTTCCGCCAGCTCGTGGAGGTGAAGGTGGCGCCTTTCCGCGTCGTCCAGGAGCCAGCCGGCGAGGAACGTGAGCAACAGGCCCGCGGCGAACACGAGGAAGGGAAGCTGTCCCAGGACGCCGCTGACCAGCGGGCCGACCCGCCACGCCGTCACCTGCCACAGGGTGTTCCCGGGGGACAGCGCCTGTCGGACGACGAGAAACGGTCCCCCGTCCCGTCCCCGGGCCGTCCGCGCATGCGGTTCCCCGGGCCCGTAGATGCGCTGGAGGCGGCCCCGGTGGTCGAGGGTGGCGATCTCGAAGGCGATCCGGTCCCGGCGGCCGGCGAGCACGCGGTCGACCAGTTCCTTCACGCGAACGTAGACGAGACACCAGCCCCGCGTTGCGGCCAGGCGCTGTTCCGGGGTTTCCACGGGCTTCCCGGGCTCGTAGACCGGGCTGGCGATCCAGAGCTGCCAGCCGGCTCCACTACCCGGGGGAAACACCGGGGAGAGCACCGTCCGGTTCTCCCGGGCGGCGCGTTCCAGCCAGCCCGCGGCCTGGTCGGAGGTGACCTGGTCGTACCCCCGGAGGAACGAGACCCGGTCGGGCACGACCCAGAGGAGGGGGGCGTGGAAGGGGGCCGGCGGCGCCGGGCCCCGTCTCCCGTCCCGGGGCGCCCACAGGTGCACGCCATGCGCCGCTTCCCACGCCTGCCGTTCCTCTTCCGGGACCCTCGGCAGCCAGGCGACCAGGGAGACCTCGGGATCGTCGGCGAGGGCTCCCGTGGCGAACCGCCGGAACTCCTCCTCGTGGAGCTCGGGGTGCGCCTCGACGAAGCGGGCGGTGAACCGGGCGGCGAGGCGTGGCCGGTCGACGAGGACCCGGAGATCCGAGAGCACGTCCCGGACCTCCCGTTCGAACCCGGTGCGTACCTGGAAGGCCAGGTAGCGATGGGCGAGCACGGTGATGGTCAGGGTGACGAGGAGCCCGACCAGGAAACCCGCGAGGCCCCAGCGCGGCAGCGCTCCTCCCCGCCGCAGCGCCCGCAGGACCCGCAGCGAAGCGAGTCCCGCCAGGAGAACGAGGGTCAGGCCGAGGACCGCTTCCAGGCCGACGAGCAGCAGGTCGTGCACCGGTTCCTCCCGCGGGCGCAGGGCGGCCCCGTCCGGGCAGGGACGGGTCCCGCGGAAGACGTATCGGCCGGGAGGAAGGAAACTTGCGCCGGGCTCAGGCGTCCTCGCCGACGGCGGCCGCCAGGGCGTCGAGGACCGGGTCGAGATCGGTCACCCCCGCCTGCCGGGCGTTCTCCTCGAGGGTGCCCCAGACGGGCTCGCCACAGGCGATGCAGACGATGCGGAACTTCGAGAGGATCCGGGCCGCGGCCGGGATCCTCTCCAGGAGTTCCTCGATCGTGATCGAGGGGACGAGCCAGTCCGGGCGGGACTTCCCGGGCATCGTCACTCCTCCTCCGCCTGCAGCCGGTTCTCCACGTGGCGGGTGAACAGGTCCTCGAGGGCCTCCGGGGGAAGGGCCCCGGTGATCCCGCCGATCGGCTGGCCGTCGCGGAAGAAGACCATCGTCGGGATCGAACGGATGCCGAACATGCCGGCGATCCGGGGGTTCTCGTCGACGTTGATCTTGACCACCCGGAGCTTCCCCTCGTACCGGGGCGCGATCTGCTCCAGGTTCTGGCCGAGGAAGACACAGGGGGCGCACCAGGGCGCCCAGAAGTCGACGACCACCGGCAGGTCCGACTTCAGGACGACGTCCTGGAAGGTGTCGTCGGTGGCGTGGACGATCACGTCCTTCGTGTTCGCGTTGCCGTCGTGGGGCTGGGTCATCTCGGGTCCTCTCGGTTCGTGCCGGGCCCCGTGCCCGGCCCTTCCGCCCGAATCTGGATGCGACGGGCGTCCCGAAGGTGACACGGCTCCGGCGTCCCCGCCACCGCTTCAGGGGCAGCCTTCCGGGGGTTCCGCGGTCACCAGGTAGAAGTAGTGCCGGCCGTCCCCGGCGACGGCGTGCCGCGCTTCCGGGGCGCCGGAGACCAGGACGTCGGGCGAACCGGCCACGGTCGCCGGGTCGTGGGACCAGGGGAAGCGCCACCGCGCCGCCCCCTCGGGCCCGTCCGCGTCGAGGACCACCGTCTGCCGGCCCGGCGCCAGGTCCACCGTGAGCCGCGCCGCCTGCTCGGCCGACGGGCCCGGCGCGCCGCAGTCCCGGCCGCGGATCCGGGCCCGGCTCGGCGAGGGGAGCCCGCATCCGCCGCCGGAGCGGGCGATCACCTGCCAGGTGTGCTCCCGGTTGTCCGCCGCGCCGGCGTCCGTGTACGACCGGGCCGAGGCGTCGAGGGTGGCGATCTTCTCGCCGTCCCGGAACACCTCGAACGTTCCCGCGCCGCCGCCTCCCCAGTCGGCCACGGCGCCCCAGGTCAGCTCGACGCCGGTGAGCGCGTCGGGATCCGGGTCCCGGACCGAGAGGAGCCCGGCGAACTCCGGCGCGGGGAGACATCCTCCCGCGGTGCAGGCGGTCGGCAGGAGGGCGCCGGTCACCGAGAGGTCATCCAGGACCGCACCACCGTCGGTACCGCAGTCGGTGGAGAGGTTCAGGCGGAACCGCACCGTGTGCCCCGCCCACGGCGAGAGGTCGAAGACGAACTCCTGCCAGCCCGAGAGCCCCCCGGCCTCGGGACCGGTGATCGCCCCCTGTTCCGGCGGGTAGTCGCACCCGTTGACCCAGTTCCCGGTCCCGCCGCCGGCCCCCTGGCAGGGGGGTGGCTGCGTGTTCGCGAACGTGCCGGGGTAGCCACCGACCGGGTCGATCGGCGCGAAGTCCCCGCCGTCGACCGCCAGCTCGACGACGAGCCCGTCCCACTGCCACTCGATCTCGTAGTCCGCCCAGGCATGCAGCTCCGGGGTCGCGTCGGCCGCGAGGTCGATTGGCGGGCTCTCGAGGGAGAGGCAGGCGAGGGGCACGTAGCGGCCATCTCCCATCGGGTCGTCGTCCGGCCACCAGGACCAGCGGCCCCCGTGGTGCAGGGCGATCGGGCTCCGGGTCCAGCGGGCGCCGGTCTCCCGCTCGTCCACCAGGGTGACCGCGGTCATCTTGACGACGTGTTCGTCGCCCCCGTCGTCGACCCAGGTCCCGGCCTGGCGGGGACCGCCGGCGCGGGCGGTCACCCGGGCGCCGGGTCCCTCGAGCCCGGTCGCGGTGTCGACGGCCCGCACCTCCCAGGTGAAGGCCGTTCCCACCGGTTCCCCGGCGTCGTCGAACCCGGTGGTGACCGACCCGTCGGCGAAGGACGTCCCGTCGACCTCGGCGAGGAGCGTCTCCGGGCCCGGGACGAACTCCGGGTTGGCCGAGCGGTAGACCCGGTAGCGGACCGGGCCGCCGCAGGGCGGGTCGACCGCCTGCCACGAGAGGTCCACCTCGCAGGTGGACGCGGCGGCATCGGTGGCGGCGAGGCCGATGGGAGCCGCGGGCGCGTCGTGGCAGGGCAGGCCGCCCCCGAGCTCGGCGGCGGGGGAAGATCCCGAGGGACACAGGCCCGTCGCGTCCACCGCCCTCACCGTCCAGCTCCACGGTCCGTCCCCCGGGGGAGCATCGAAAAGGGCGGTATCCGGCGCGGCCACCCGGCCGACGAACGTTCCGTCCCGGGAGACGTCGTAGTGGTCGGCCCCGTCCACCGGGTCCCAGCCGACGAGCACCCGGCCGTCCCCGAGGTCGCGCACGGTGACGCCCGCCGGCGTCGCCGGGGCGGTGCAGCCCGGATCGCACGCGGCGGTGCGATCGTCGACGAGGGCGATGTTCTCGTACTCGACCTCGATGTCGTCGACGAGCCAGCGGACCTCGTCGTTGGCGCTTCCGTAGCAGCTCACCCCGTCCTTCCAGGGGTCGCCGAACCCGACGTGGAAGATCAGCTGGAGCTGGGTCGCGTCCGGCAGCGGGTCGACGACCCACTCGGACACCTTCGTCGGGTCGAGGTCGGCGGTCTCGTCCTCGCCGTCGGCGCTCCGGTCCCGCCAGTAGCCGGTCGGCAGGAGCCGCCCGTCCGGGTTGGTGTAGACCCGGACCTCCGCGTGGTCGCAGTCCTTGCCGTCCTCGTTGATCGCGAAGTGGTAGCTCTCGAGGAAACGGATCCGCTTGAGGAGCGTCGTCGTGCCGGGATCCCCCGTGACGATCTTCGGGCTGACCAGCCGGTTGTGCTGCTCGCCGGTCGGGCTCAGCAGCTGGCCGAGGCACGACGGGAGCATCGCCTCCCGGTTCCCGTGGCAGAAGCCGACGTCCCAGGTGTCCTCGGTGGTGTCGCAGTCCTGGTCCGGGTCCATGAAGTACCAGCGATCTTCCGGTGCGTCCTCGCTGCCGTCGTGGCAGGCGAGGGAAGCCGAGGCGAAGTCCTCGGTCCAGGTCCCGTTCTCGTGGACCTCGTCCGCCTCGACGAGGAGCCGGACGGGGAACTCCCGGGGCGCCGTCCATTCGTCGGCCTCGACGACCAGGGCGAGTTCGACCGTGGACCGGGGAGCGATCCCGTCCCGGAGGGAGACCCCGAACGGGCTCGCCGCCGGCGTCGCCGAGCCGGCGGGCACGGTTCCCCAGTCCGCCTCGGCAATGGACACGAAGAGATCTTCCCGGCGGGACACCAGCCGGCCCCGCACGCCGTGGAGGTCCATCGGCCCGGGGTTGACCAGGGGTACCACCAGGTCGACCTCCTCTCCCCCGTCGAGGAAGCCGTCGTCGTCGCAACCCCCGGATACCTCCGGCGTGCCGATCTCGAGGGGCGGCTGGCAGTCGACCACCGCCCGGTCGGTGGCGGTGATGTCCGGGTCGGCGTCGTGGTAGGTCGCGGTCAGCACGTCGCCGTCGGTGACCTGGAGGGTGCCGTCACCGGCCGCCAGGGGCTCGTTGCCCGCGAGCGGGAGGCTGCCCCGGAAGCGGCCGCCACCGATCGCCTCGAGGGTGACGGTCTCGGAGTCGCCGGAGCCGGTCGTCACGGTGACGGAGAGCGGCCCGGTCGCGGTGGTGTCGAGGACCTCGAGGACCGCCTCGCCGGCGCACCCGAGCCGCGCGCGGTCGAACCGGACGGTCCCGCCGCCGGCGTCCACCGGACCGACGACGACCACCGCGAACCCCTGGCGCACCGCGGGGTCGATCCACGGGCTGCCGGGCACCGACTCGCCGACCACCTCGATCTTCCACAGGCCCGCGGCGGCGCCCCAGGACGGGAGCCGGACCATCTCGATCGTGTCGACGTCCGGGTCCGGGCGCGTTCCGGGGGCCGTGTACTCCACCATCGCCGGGTCGTGGTTCCGCGCCTGCCAGGCGTTCCCCCAGTACTCCGTTCCGTCCGGTGCGATCACGTGGAGGTCGAGGTCGTCGACCAGGTACGTGGGGGAGGCGACGAGGGCGGGGGGATCGGTCCACGCGAGGACGATCCTGAGTTCCTCGTTTCGCCCGTCCAGGTAGACCTCCCGGGACCAGGTCTCGCCGGTGGCGACCCCCTCTTCACGGGGTACGTCGAAGACCGCGAGCCCGCGGGAGTCGCCGTCGAAGTAGAGGACGTCGTCGAGATGGAGTCGCCCCCAGCCCTGCTCGTTCGTCGGGGCGTCGTCCTGCAGGGTCGTCAGGTCGCACTCCCGGTCCGAGGAGCAGGAGATCTCCTGGTCCTTGTCGCACCGCTGGCAGTCCGCGTCCTCGTCGCACTCGACGAAGATGTTCCGGCACAGGCCGGCGGAGAGGTCGCAGGTGTCGAGGATGCAGGGGCCGTAGTCCTCTCCCGCGCTGCCGGTCATGTTCCGCGCCCCCGCCACCAGGCTGGCGCGGAGGAGGGCGGAGGACGGCACGAACCCGTCCCCGGGCCGGGCCGTTCCCGAGGGCCAGAACCCCTTCCGGTAGTACTCGCGGACCAGGGCGGCGTACCCGGCGACCAGCGGCGCGGCGAACGACGTCCCCGAGACCTCCGCCCGCGCGCACGTGCGGCCGTTCTCGCCCAGGTCCGAGGTGCCGGTGACGACCCTGTTGCCCGACATCACGATGTCCGGCTTGAGCCGCCCGTCGGCCGTGGGTCCGCGGGAGGAGAACTCGGCCAGGTTCTCCGGGTCGAGGTCGTCCCCGGGATCGATGCGGGCGTCGGAGGCGCCGACCGCCAGGACGTTCTTCGCGGTCGCGGGGGACGTGATCGTTCCCGCGTAGGGACCGCCGTTCCCGGCGCTGAACACCAGCAGGAAGTCCGGGTGGTTCCAGGCCATCCGGTCGGCGAAGAAGGCGAAGATGTCGTACCGGTTGCCGCCGACGCCCCAGGAGTTGGTCGAGATCCGCGCCCCGGCCTCGTACTCCTGCTCGAACACCTGGTCGAGGATCGGCGGGATCGGCAGGCCCAGGCCGACCAGCTCTCCCGTGTCGTCCCCGAGGTCCTCGACGACGAGCTTCGCGGCCGGGGCCATGCCGTCGCCGAGGTCGTGGTGCCCGTTGCCCGGGTCCGACTCGTCGGCGAGGTGCGCCGTGTCGTCGCCCACGGCGGAGACCGCGCACCAGGTGCCGTGGGGATCTCCCTCGCGCACGTCGTAGGCCGTCGCCCGTGCCTGGAAACTGCCGAGCAGGTTGTACCCGATGATCTTCCGCCGCGACGTGTCGACCGGCATCGGGCCCCGGTCCGCCCCGGTGGCCGGGACGGAGGAGACGTCGGGGAGGCCGGCGTCGTCCTCGAACCAGCAGGTGTCCGGGTCGACGCCGGTGTCGGCGATGGCGATCACCTCTCCCTCGCCCAGGAGGCCGTGGTTCCAGGTCGTCGCCGTGACCGAGTAGTCCTGCCGGTTCCAGCGGTCGTAGCTCTGCCCGATCCAGGCGGCGTCGTCGTTGTGGAGGTGGACCTCCCCGTGCGGCTCGACGGCGAGGACGTCGTCGCCGCCGGCGAGCAGGGAGAGGTTCACGCGGAGCCCGTGGCGGGGGACCCGGGCGGTGACGACCCCGAGGCCACCGGGGTCTCCCCACGTGGCCAGGATCTCGATCCCCGGGATCGCCGCCCGGAGCCGCTCGGCGACCGCGTCGGCATCCGCCCCGGGGGCGAGCAGCAGGTCGACGGCGAGGGACTCGATCCCTTCGCCGGGAAGGGGCCGGGGCGGGACGAACCCGGCGGCCAGCCGCCCGAGGGCCCGGTCGACCTTGTAGCCGGCCCGGTAGCGTCCCACCCAGCGCACGCCGGCGAGGCCCGCGACCTCGGCCAGCGCCCGGCCGGAGCCCCGCACGAGCCAGGCGTCCCGCGGCACGTGGAAGAGGGGCGCGACCCCGTGGGCGGCGAGGGCGGCCCGGTCGGCGGGCCCGGGCGCGTGGTCGAACTGGACGATGGCGAGGCGGGGGGCGTCCGCCGGCAGGTCCCCGTCGCCCGGGGGGTCGGGCACGAAGGCGGAGAGGTCCGGGACCCCGTCCGCCAGCGGATCGAACCGCGCCCCGTCGAAGAGGATCGCGTGGGGCCGGGCGAGCATCCGGCGGAGCTCGTCCCGGGCCTCGTCCCGGCTCCGGGGCAGGGGGGGAAACACCTCCGGCCCCGCGGGACGGGCGGGAGCCGGGTTCCCCGGCATGGCCGGGGCCGCGGTCCGCACGGGCCGGTCCAGGGAGAGGGGTGGCGCTCCCGGCCGGCTCCGGTCGGCGGCGCGGGCGCCGGGGGCGGCGAGGGTGACGAGGAGAACCAGGGCGGGCAGGACCCGCCGGGAGAGCATCCTTAGAGATGGGAGCCTCATGGGGGCAGGGATACGTCCAGCCCGACGGGGGGGCAAGGGGGGAATCCGGCGCGTTGACAGCCGGGCGGGCCGGTGGCTAGCATCCGGTTCCGTTCCCTTCCCCGTGAAGCGTCCGTCAACGGATCCCGGGGGGCCGGGCGCGCGAGCGTTGCGCCCGCGCCCCGCCGGATCGGAGGAACCCCGATGGCATTCGAAGGTGCGAGCAAGATCTGGCTCAACGGCCGGCTGATCCCCTGGGAGGAAGCGACCATCCACGTCTGCTCCCACGTCGTCCACTACGGTTCGTCGGTGTTCGAGGGGGCCCGGGCCTACAGGACGAAGAAGGGAGCGGCGGTCTTCCGCCTGCGGGAGCACATGGAGCGGCTGCTCCACTCGGCGAAGATCTATCGCATGCTGCCGAGCTACGGCCTCGAGGAGCTGGAACAGGCGGTGCTCGAGACGATCCGGGCCAACGGCCTCGAGGAGTGCTACATCCGGCCGATCGTGTACCGGGGCTTCGGGTCCCTCGGCGTGAACCCGACCAACTGCCCGATCGACACGGCGATCGCCGTCTGGAAGTGGGGCGCCTACCTCGGAGACGAGGCGCTCAACGACGGCGTCGACGTCTGCGTCTCCACCTGGAACCGGGTCGCCCCGAACACGTTCCCGGCGATGGCCAAGGCGGGCGGCAACTACCTGAATTCCCAGCTGGTCAACATGGAGGCCCGCGACCGCGGCTTCGTCGAGGGGATCGCGCTCGGGCCGAACGGCCTGATCAGCGAGGGCTCCGGGGAGAACCTCTTCGTCGTCTGGCGGGGCAGGGTGCTGACGCCGCCCCTTTCCGCCTCGATCCTGCCCGGCATCACCCGGGACACGGTGATCACGCTGCTGCGGGAGATGGGCTTCACCGTCGAGGAGCAGATGATCCCGCGGGAGATGCTCTACGTGGCCGACGAGGTGTTCTTCACCGGGTCCGCCGCGGAGGTCACCCCGATCCGGTCCGTCGACCGGATCCCGGTGGGCAAGGGGACCCGCGGGGAGGTCACCCGGGCCGTCCAGGAGAAGTACTTCCAGGTCGTCCGCGGGGAGGACCCGGACCACGAGGACTGGCTGACGTACGTTTACAACTGAGTGGCCGGGCGGGGCGGCCGGGGGATTCAGGACTCCAGCCGCTCGAGCCAGTGGCCGATCGCTTCCGGCCGCGGGGGGAGCACCGAGCGGATCCCCGCGGCCGAAGCATGTTCGGCGAGGGCCTCCGCGTCCTCGGGAGAGAGCCCGAGGATCGGCGCGCCGGCCGCGAGCTCCCGCGCCGCCCCGATCCCCCGGTCGCCGGTGGAGGGGATGTCGACGATCACGGCCACCGGCGGCTCGCCCCGGCGGAGGAGCACCCGGCCCCGCTCCAGGTCCGGGGCGTGGCGGGGGGAATACCCGCCGAGACGCACCCCTTCCTCGACGGCAGGCAGCTCGACGAGGTCCTGGGTCAGGATCAGCACCCAGCCCGGCATCACCGTCACCCTCCCCCCGGGGGGCACGTTGCTCCCGGGTCCGGCGGAAGCCTACATTGCCGGGGGGGACCGATCCACCCCGCGGAGGAGGCGCGCGCCGTGCACATCAACGACCTGCTGAAGTCGGCGGCGGAGAAGGGAGCCTCGGACCTTCACCTGAAGGTCGGTTCCTACCCGGTGATCCGGGTCGACGGCCGGCTGATGGCGATGACCGAGCATCCCCGGCTGATGCAGGAGGACACGATCGCCCTGGCCTTCTCGATCATGAGCGCCCGGCAGAAGCAGAAGTTCAAGGAGAACTTCGAGATCGACATGGCCTACTCCGTGCCGGGGCTCGGACGGTTCCGTGTCAACGTCTTCCAGCAGCGCGGGTCCGTCGGCCTGGTCCTCCGGGTGATCCCCGCCCGGATCGTCTCGATCCGCGACCTGCACCTGCCCCCGGTGATCGAGACGATCGCCAACGAGCGGCGGGGCCTCGTCCTGGTCACCGGCGCGACCGGGTCCGGGAAGTCGACCACCCTCGCCGCGATGATCGACCACATCAACTCGACCCGGTGCGAGCACATCATCACGATCGAGGACCCGATCGAGTTCCTCCACCGGGACAAGAAGTCGCTGGTGAACCAGCGCGAGGTGGAGGTCGACACCAAGTCGTTCGCCGACGCCCTGCGCTCGGCCCTGCGCCAGGACCCGGACGTGATCCTGGTCGGCGAGATGCGGGACTACGAGACGATCGAGACGGCGCTCCTCGCCGCCGAGACCGGTCACCTGGTCCTCTCGACCCTGCACACGATCGACGCGACCGAGACGGTCAACCGGATCATCTCGGTCTTCCCGCCCCACCAGCAGAAGCAGATCCGGCTCCAGCTGGCCACGGTCCTGCGGGCGAGCATCTCGATGCGGCTCGTCGACCGGGCCGACGGCAAGGGCCGGGTCCCCGCCGTCGAGGTGATGCGGGTCACCCCCTACATCCGCGAGTGCATCGAGAACAAGGACAAGACGAAGCTGATCCGCGACGCCATCGCCCAGGGGACGTCCCAGTACGGGATGCAGACCTTCGACCAGTCCCTCTACCAGCTCTGGAAGACCGGCCTGATCACCCGGGAGGAAGCCCTGGCCAAGGCGACGAACAAGGACGAGCTGCGGCTACGGATGGAGGGCATCGAGTCGACCGCCGACGCCGCCCAGGCGGAGATGGAGCGGCACCTCCACGGGGACGCGGAAGGGGAGGAGATCCCGGGGCTGGTGCGGCTCGGGGACGGCGACTGAGCGGTCCGCGTCGCGCCGGGCTATCCTCGCCGGGATGGCCCGGGCACCCAGGAAACCGGTCGATCCCTGGGAGGCGGCCCTCGCCGCCCTCGCCCGGCGTGCCCTGACGGAAGCGGAAATCCGGCGGAAGCTCTCCCGGAAGGGGGTGCCGGACGCGGCGATCGACGAGGTCCTCGCCCGCCTCCGCCGCCTGCGGTACGTCGACGACCGGGAGGTTGCCTATAATCACGCGGCCCGGCGGGCCCGGGAGGGCCGGCGGGGTTCCCTCCGCGTCTTCCGCGAACTGCTGGCCCGGGGAATCGACGGG
>Ga0256842_1002633_pt1 | contig 12635 bp, 6 predicted proteins | sample 4559240metaG_FD_185973 | JGI IMG/M metagenome (GOLD analysis project Ga0256842, IMG submission 185973) | Hydrothermal vent microbial communities from Guaymas Basin, Mexico - 4559-240 | ecosystem: Environmental > Aquatic > Marine > Hydrothermal vents | place: Mexico: Guaymas Basin | collected...
TTTCAAATATAATCAATTATTTGGAATAATCAGATTGATAGCTGATATTGATGAAAAAGAATTTCACCAACTTCTTTTAACTGCTAAAGAAAAAAACATAACAGCTAAATATGATCTATTCTATTTCATTTCGGAATATTTAAATGATAAAAATCTAATAACGCCTGTAACCATTATGCTCTATGAAGGATATTTATTAGATGATTATACTAATGATTTCATTCAATACATTACACAATATATCACTCAAGAGCCAATCAAATTTGTTATCTTCAGCAGAACGCCGAAATTCGCATTTTCTACTAAATTTATCATCTTAAAACCTACTCCTGAAGATTTACGTAAAATTATCAGGCGTATAAAAAAAGATGATAATCTTTATACCAGAGAGAGTGAATTGATAAACGAAATTTCCGAAGGCAATATTTTTATTATTGAATATTTATTAGAAAAATTCTTAAACAAAAGCGAAACCATTGATTTTAATTCCTACTTAGATAAAACGATCAATGTTAATACAATCCATGCAGAAAGAATATCTTATTTGGATAAAGCTGATATAAACATCTTAATGTATATCTTCTTAGTAGGAGAAGGAGCAAGCGCTGATCTTCTTCATAAACTTAGCGAAAACGAGCATTGTGAAAAAATACTTAATAATCTGATAGAAAAAGAACTTATTTTCCAAATCGAAGATCTCTATTATGTAAAAAAAATCTCCTCTGTTCAGGTCCAATTTTTTAATCTTCCAAAAGAAGAACAAAAACAATATTTTTCCAATATCATCGATAAATTAGACCCAAATAAAATCATGGATTTTAGGTTGAAGATCGGAAATTATAATAATACCATTTTCAAAACCGTAATCCAAAAGCTTGAGCTCCTAAACGATTACAACGCATTAAGAACGTTATTATTACGTTATTTAAATGATGTAACCACCCCTTCTGAGAAAATCGATATTTTAACAAAAATAGCTATCGCCAATAATAATCTAAAACAAACAGATCAGGCTATTGAAAACTATCGAGAAGCTCTGAAAGTAGCTATTGATAATGATCTTCCGGCTGAGAAGATTTTATTTGAGTTTGCTAATAGTTTATACAATATAAACTCTTCTACTTTTGCTTTGGAATTAATAAAAAAATATTCACCAAAATCAATCGATAAAGTTTCAAGCTGTGAAATTTTATTACTGAAAGCAGATATTTTAACTGAAATGGAAAAGTTTGATGAAGCTTTAGAAGTTGCATCCAAGATATATTCAGATTCTAGCGACATTGAAGATCCAACCGAGAAGAATAAAATCTTAGCAAAATACAGAAAATTACGCGGTAAAATCTATTATTATATCAACGAATGGAATAAATCTCAGGAAGAATTTTCTTTGGCTTATAAACTTTATAAGAAAATTGAAGATTATAACGGAATGGCTGCTATTTCAAATAATCTGGGCTCGTTGGCAATGGTGAAAGGCGAGTGGAAAGAAGCCGAAAAACAATACAAACACAGCGTAGAACTGGAAAAAAAGAATTACAATCTGGACGGTTTAAGCGTAACTTACAGCAATCTAGGTAGCTTGTTTGACGATAAAAGCAGTTATCAAACAAGTTTGGAATATTTGGAAAAAGCATTACACATTCAGAAACTCTTAAATAACAAATACAAAATAACCAATATTTACAATAATATCGGTGTTACTTTTATGGATAATGGAAAGTTTCGTAAAGCCGAAGATGCTTTCCAAAATTCCTTAGAGATCTCTTTTAATTTTCATCAAAATAAGAATTTGATAGCTACATTGAACAACCTTGGCGCTCTTTATTTCCGCTGGGGTAATTTTAAGAATGCAATCGATTATTACGAACGGGCTGTAAAACATTCTAAAGATGACAATTTCATGGAAGGACTTTGCCAATCTTATAACAATATTGGTGAGCTTTATGAAAGTAGAGGAGATTTTGAAATTGCCTTGGAATTTTATAAAAAAGGCGAAGACTTGATAAACAATATCAATGATGAATTTATGCAAGCAGAGCTTTTTGGAAATATCGGGAGTGTGCTTACAAACCTTCATCGTTTTAAAGATGCTTATAAATATCTGGTAGAAAGTTTTGATTTCTTCAAATCTATCGGTGCAATAGATAAGATCATAGAAAGTTCACATAAACAAGCATATTATTTCATTAAAACACGTAATTTTGAAAGTGCAAATTATCATCTTGAACATGCATTATCTTTATCTGAAGAAATTCAGAGTGATAAATTAATGGGTAAATCTTATTATTTGCGTTCAATGCTTGAAAAAGAATCTCCTGAAAAACGCAAAGAAGATTTGGAAAATGCTATTGAATGTTTTATCAGATCTAAAAATGAATATGATCTTTCTTTAGCTAATTTGGAATATGCAGATTTACTTTTTTCGATTAATGATTGGGAACAAGCTCTGCAAGTTTTAGAAAAAAATCGTAAATTAATTATGAATTTTGAGATTCTGAATCTGTTAGAGAAAAACGATATTTTATTGAAAACCATTAAGAAAAAATTTGCCAAAGAATTGAAAGAGACAAAAAGCCAAGAATTGCTTTTAGTAAAATTCTACGAACTTACTAATGAACTAAATCAAATTAGCGATTTCGATCTGCTTTTAGAAACTGCTATTAAGAAATTAGTAGAATTTTCTCATGCTGATGGCGGAATGTTCTGTATGTACAAAAACCAAAATCTAAAAGATTCTTGGCAATACATTATTAATGAGAAATTTGATATAAAAGAGAATGATTTCCAAATAATATTGGATGTTGTAAACGATACTTATGAAAACGGTAAAACATTTAATGAGAAACAACCTCATTTTGCTCCGGAATTTAATAATATCATTGCTTTTCCACTTAGCGTGAGAAATGAGAAAAAGGGAGTAATAGCTCTTTTCACAAAATCCGGTTCTCAATATTTTTCCGAAAATATGCACAATTTACTTTCTGCACTTTGTAACCAAATTGTTGTGATTGTGGAAAATATCTCATACACTAATTTGCAGAAAAAGCATGAAACAATTCGAGAAGAACTTGCTACTAATTATTCATCTTCCAATATCATTGGAAAAAGTAAAAAGTTACAAGATGTATTTAACATGATCGATAAGATCAAAAACACTGAAACAACTGTTTTATTGGAAGGTCCTAGCGGTACCGGTAAAGAGCTGATTGCTAGAGCAATACATTTTAATAGCAATCGGAAAAACAAACCATTTATAGCTCAATATTGTGGCGCACTTCCGGAAACATTATTGGAAAGCGAACTTTTCGGACACGTGAAAGGTTCTTTTACAGGTGCTACGCATGACAAAAAAGGTTTGTTTGAAATTGCTAATGGAGGAACTTTCTTCTTAGATGAGATTGCCGACATTTCTCTCTCTACTCAAGCAAAATTATTGCGCTTCTTACAGGAAGGCGAAATTAAAAGAGTCGGTGCTGTGATAACTCAGAAAGTTGATGTAAGAGTATTATGTGCTACAAATGTTTCCTTAAAAGATAAAGTTGATAAGGGCGAATTCCGGTTGGATCTTTATTATCGTTTGAATGTAATTAAGATGGTTATTCCTTCCTTAAAAGAAAGAAAAAGTGATATTCCCCTTCTCGCTATACATTTCTTCGATAAATTCTGTAAGAAGATTAACAAAAATCTAAAAGGTATAACAGATGAAGCAATGAACTATCTAAAAGTATATAATTGGCCCGGCAATATCAGACAATTGGAAAACGAAATTGAACGTGCTGTTACACTTTCTGATGATGATGAATTTATCACTTCTCAAGATCTTTCGGAAGAGATTTTAAGATATGAAGATAATACTGAAACTATCAGTCTTTTAGAAAAAGAGACGTTAAAATCAGCTGTAGAAAAATTGGAAGTTTCTATGATTTTGAAAGTTCTTAAACAAGTTGATTGGAATCAAACAAAAGCAGCTAAAGAGCTTGGATTAAGTCGTCAAGGTTTGATAAAGAAAATGCACAGATATGGAATTTCTAAAAATTAAAGATATTTTTAGATTCAAAAACTGACTTTTAGTTTGTTATAAATATACAAAAGGCAACATCACATTGAATGTTGCCTTTTTGATTAATTGAAAAAAATACTCCTCAACCGCTCTAGCATTGCTTGATAATGAGAACCCTTCCAATAATATTTCTTACATTTGCCACAATACATAAATTCCTGATAATTATCTCTCACATAATCAGGAACTGAATTATCCGCTTCTTTCCTAACATGCAATTTTGAATTACATTCCAAGCATCTGGAAAAAATCTTATCTTCGTTAAATTCAATATAATCCAGTAACTCTAATATTTGTTTCTCGTAAACATCAGATTTTATCAATTTTCGAGAAAAAGCTTTTTTCATTTTAGCAATTTTATTGTTTCTTGTCAGAAATATCCTGGATTGTCGATTTGCTTGAGTAATGATTGCATCTACACTCATCGCTTTGGCAATTACCACATCATATCCTAGAGCTCGCAATTCTTTTGCTAAGCGCGCTAAATTTTCTTCTACAATAAACTTCATTAATCTCTTCCACCGCGCAAAATCAGCATTCTAATCAATTGCATAAGAGCCATTAACGTGGAAGCCACATAAGTAAGAGCAGCGGCATTCAACACTGCTTTTGCTCCTTTCATTTCATTTGTTCCAACCAGTATGCCGTTATTCAACTGCTTAAAAGCTCTTGCTGAGGCATTAAATTCTACCGGCAAAGTTATCAGATGAAATAACAAAGCTCCTGCAAAAAACCAAATTCCCAAATCCATAAACATAGGTATGCGGAAAAGAAAACCTATAAAAAAGAGTGGGAAAGCACCTTGTGAACCAAGATTTGCAATTGGAACAAGAGAAGCTCTCAAGGTTAATGGAAGATAATTATTTGCATGTTGCATTGCATGTCCCACTTCATGAGCAGCAATACTTACAGCACTGATAGAACGATTATGGTAAACATTTGAAGATAAATTCACCACTTTCTTTGTCGGATGATAATGATCTGTTAGAACTCCGTTTACCTCTCTCACTTCCACATCAAAAATCCCATTTCTTTCCAATATTGCACGTGCTGCTTCAGCACCGCTAATTCCCGCCATATTGCCTATTTTGTCATATTTCTTATAATTTCCCTGCACTTTATTCTGAGCCCAAAAAGCCAGTATAAGAACAGGAATAATCAATATTATTGTACTATCGAAAAACATAATTACCTCCTGTATTTCAATTTTTTATCTTTCTAAACGCAGCTGATTAAAATAGTTTCATATTATTGAAATAATTAAGAAAATTTTCCTGCTTCGAAAAAATCTTCAATCTCTTTTATTCCGCTATTTTTTGCTTCTTCCAAAGTACCATTAAAAAGCATTTTACCCTCATCCAAGAAAATAATCTTATCAGCAATCCGATGAATGCTGGCAAGTTCATGAGTAACAATCACAATACTCATTTTTAATTGATTTTTCAATTTTAAAAGTAGTGCATCAAGATCTTCTGAAGTAAGCGGATCTAACCCTGCAGAAGGTTCATCACAGAACAATATTTTAGGGTCTAAAGCAATTGCTCTGGCTAAAGCTGCTCGCTTCTTCATCCCACCGGATAATTCTGATGGAGCTAAATACACAGCATGACTTAGATTAACAAGATCGAGTTTAACTTTGATGATTTTATCAATAATTTCATAAGGCAAATTTGTGTGTTGTTCCAAAGGAACAGATACATTATCATATACAGAAATAGAGTTCAAAAGAGCTCCATTTTGGAAAAGCATTCCTACATTTTGCAAAAGTTTATCAAATTTCTCCTCTTCCAAACCAACTAACTCTTGCCCAAACATTTTCACACTTCCGCTAAAAGGTTCGTGAAGTCGAAGAATATTTTTTAGAAGCGTAGTCTTTCCACAACCAGAACCACCTAAGATCACAGTTACTTCTTCAGGATAAATATCAACACTCACACCATCTAAAATAGTTCGTTCCCCATATTTAGCGACTAAATCTCTTACTTCGATAATTGGCTTTTTTATTTTCTTATCCATTTTTTCTCTCTTAGAAATAGAAAATTAAACTATTTATAGCGTCTAAGATTATCACCCAAAAAATTGAAGCAACAACAGCTTGAGTTGTAACTTTTCCCACACCTTCGGCACCACCACTCACTTTAAATCCATAGTAACTGCCGATGACAACAATAGTCCACGCGAAAAAGAAACTTTTGCCTAATCCTATTAAAAGATCTTTAAGTCTAACAACTTCAAATATTCTATTGATAAATGATACCCAACTTAGATCAAGATATGTAACTGCAACAATTAAACCACCAATAATTCCTACCAAGATTGAAGCAGTAACCAAAAGTGGAACGCATAATGTAATAGCATGAAATTTTGGTACCACAATATAACGAATAGGATTTATCGCCATCATCTTTAGTGCATCAATCTCTTCTGTCACCTTCATTGTGGCAATTTCGGAAGCAATCGATGAACCTGTCCTACCTGCTAAAATTATTGCTGTGAGAACAGGTCCCATTTCGGTAACCATTGAAATTCCCATTAAATCTGCAACAAAAATATTTGCCCCGAACTGACGCAATTGTGCAGCGCTTTGCAAAGCTAAAATTAAACCTAAGATAAAAGATAATAAAGCAATAATTCCAAGTGCATCAACTCCAATTAATAAGCTTTGCTGAATAGTTGAGCCTTTTCGTTGGCCCTTCTTATTGAACAATCCTACTACTGACCAAAATGAAATATCGGCAAGCAAATAAAGAACGTCTTTACTGGCATAAATCCAATTTAGAAAGCCTTCTCCCATTTTTACAAAAATATTATCGCTTTTAACAGGTTCAACCTTGGGTAATCTTCCCACTGAAAATGTATCAATTGCCTCGGCAACAGATTCTCTCACATTCTGCAATTCGGCTTTGTGAATTAATTGGAATTCATCCAGCAAAGCTACACCGGCACTATCAATCTCTTTCACTTCGGATAAATCAAAAAATCTTATTTTAGATTTATCCAATTTGTGAAATTCGTCCAGCAGATCGGTTACACAGTAGCGATCTATCTTTTCCGGTAAAATTAATTTTTCATCTTTTATTAACATAATCTACCGGATAAAATAAGAAATGCGTAAGAATAAACTATGTTCAGTAAGCCAATAATCTTCTCCAAGCTCACTTGGTTTATTACTTAATTTAAATTTATAATTTAATGAAACATATTTAAACAATCTGAGATCAAATGAATTTTCCCATTCGGTTGAAACGGATTCTTCTTTATCAAAAGGAATTAGAACTTCAGCGTTAGTAGAATAAGTTAAATCTATTGGTAGCTTGAAATTTGCTTCAGCAGAAAGTTCTATACCTTCAGTAACATTATTATCTAAAGCGATATATTTATTTGCATTTGTTAAATCGAATCCATTAATTGTATCTTGTTGAGCTAAATTGCTATCTTCTGACAATACACTATAAACATCATTATTTATGTCTTGTCTAAGGCCTAAACCGCCTCGTAAACTTAGGTTTGTTTTACTGCTTTTTAACAATTGCAAATTTATTCCAAGACCTTGCTTCATTTCCAAAGGGAAGAATGAAGAATTTTTCTTCATTTCCAAGCTCTCATTCTGATCAGCTGCATGAAATTCTTCCAACTCTTCATCGCTAGAAAATTTCACATAATCGACACCTTCATTAAGATAAACATAATCGCTGATTAAATGAGTATTAATATCGAATCTTCCATAAAAACCAAGATTTTTAAGAAAGTAATACAAAAAAGTATTTCTAATATCGAGCTCATCTGCAGATTTACGCAAATCAGTATCTGTGGTTTTTGTAGCACCTTCTTCCAACAAAGATTTCAAATTGTAATGGTATGGATAATTATCATACTCGAAATGACTATCATACTGAATATTTGTTGTAATACTATAAATTTGTTCATCTTTATCTACGCTATTATCGCTATAAAGATTCAGGTTTGCATGAATAGCATGGGAATAAGAAGTTTTTGATAAATCTTGTCCTAAACCAATATCTTCCAAAACTCCTGCTCCAACCATATTTAAAGGATTTCCATCATCATCTGTATCAACTACAATAGTTAATTGTTTTGCTTTATTTGCATCTATTTGAACCGTAGTAAAATTGGTGTATGTATTAAACGGTTCATTATTGATAACTATTTTGTAAATTCCCGGTTTTAAAACCCACACTTTATCTTGTTCACCCACTGCTTCGTCAGCAGGAAATTCAGAGCCATAGCTTTCGCCCGATTTCATAGAGAAAACTTCATAATTTACTTTTGCATAATTTCTGTTTTTATCAATTATATCAACAATCAGGCAACCCCAAGTAGGTTCTATTATTTGTCTATATCTAGGATATATATTCACATCTTCAATAGCCATTTGCTGACTAATATCTCCCGAGCCAAAACGTATTGTATATTTCCCTTGTGGTAATGATTTCACTTCCCCGAATCTACCTACTATACTATTATTTTTACTATCGAAAATGTAATAATATTCTTCATTATCAGACTTGGTAAGTGATGGCATCAACAGCATTCCTGTTCCGGCGGAAACTCCATCTTGATATAAATCCACCAGATTGAAATCAATTCTTTCAATGTTTTCTTCATTTTCCGTATCTTTGGGTAATTCTCCGGAATAAAATTTATAAACTTTATCTATAAAAATATCAGTTTCTTCCAAAATTATATCATTAATATTTTGCACAAAGCCATCAACAGTCCCATCAATAATCTCTTTTTCTTTTTCAACATAATGGAGCAAAATGATTTTCTCACTTTTCATTTCCATTAAGGAAAATTCCATATTCAGCCTTGCAATTTTACTGTTGGATGATTCTATAATCTCAATATTATTAATAGTTGTTTGCACTTGTAAATCGGGTAATTCTTTGAAATAATCTCTTTGGACTTGTGCAAAAGAATTATAGTTTTTCATTCTTTTCGCAACCATATCAGGAATTATATTAGATAAATCCACACCCCATAAATCGTAATCAGCATAAACTATTTTCGGTCCGTTCTTACGAAAAACTATCTGTTTACGGTCATAGGTTCTACTAATTTTTGTATCTTTTACAATAACGCTTAAATCAAGAGGTTCTTCTCGGACTAGTTCCTCTTTTTCATTATGAGCATAATATTCCAGGATATAATAATTACGTGTAATAAACTCATTTGAAGCACAACCAAACATCATGGACGTGATTATTAATATCAGAAAAATTCTAATTATTTCTATTTTTTCCCTGTTCATAATTATTTACCTCTAATTAAAATTGTAGGATCTTCTAATAGCATTCTGGAAAATTCATCAAGATTATCTACTGTTTCACGCAAATTATCTAATATATCCAATAAATCATCTTTTCCACTAAGATGGGTAATATTTATTTGCCTTACAGCATAATCTACCTCTTCTACTGTTTTATTTAGATTTTCCATTAAGGTCAATATATCCATTTTACTAATTTGTTCTGTAAAATTCTCGCTATTAACCAAAATATTATTAAATTCCTCCGAATCTAAAACTTGATTTATTTTTTTTGTAGTTTGATTCAGTTTATTTACCAGTAGTGTAATTTTTATACTCATTGTATCCAATTGAGTTACGATATTTGTAAGAGGTTCCCGGGAATTGTAAATAATGCTATCAACATTTGTAATAATGCTATTAAGTTTTTTTTGATTATCAGGTCCGCTAATTTCAATTATATTATTTAGAACCATTTCTAATTTTTCAGTAATAATTTCTGCTTTACCTGTTATGTTTTGGAAAGTAGAAACTCCTGCCTTTATTGTATCACCACTATGTAACAAAGGAGAGCTATTGGTTCCGCCTGTAAGCTCTACTTGCAATAATCCTGTTATTCCCACAGGAGTAAGTGTTGCCTGCATATCAGATTTTATCGGAGTTCCTTCTTCTACGCTAATTTCCACAATTACATTTCGAATGTCATCAGATTGGATTTTTATATTATCCACTCTTCCAACATTAATCCCATTATATTTAACGGCTCCACCAATCTGCAAACCACTAACCGACATTCCGCTGTATCTAATGTTGTAATAATCTCGTTTTTCCATTAATTTATTACCTGCTACCATAATAATAAAAACAATCATTATCGTAGTAAAAACGGCAATAAACAAACCCAACCTGAATTTTTGTGCCTTACTTACCATCAGGACTCCCTTTTAAGTTTTTGATAAAATAAATCAATAAGCTCAATCAGTGGGAAAATGAATTTAATGTCAAGATTTATGAATTTGTCCACGAATAACAAGAATAAGCACAAATATTTGATAAAAAAAGATAACAGTTCAGTCAGTTCAAAAGTTCCACAAATTCAACTGCATAATGAAGATTTCATAACTGTTTTTGTCGCACTTCGATATGTCGTTGCGCTCCTACTCAGTGTGGCATTTTTTTTGTCCACGAATTGCACGGATAAACACGAATAATTGATTATGGTTATGGCTCGAGGTTTATGGTTATGTGTTTCCAATTCAAAATTGAAAATCCGGTTGATATTATATATACAATTGTAGCGCAACTTGCTAAGTTGGGAAAGAAACAAGCTGGCAGCTTGTTCTACATTTTCTGATTTCACAATTTACAATTCACAATTTATAATTCATCATTCATCATTCAAAATTCTTCAGCAGCAGTCATCGTATGTTGACACAAGTGATTCCGATTTATCGGAATTTTATCGAAGAATGAAGATGTAAAAAAGATTTTTGTCCACGGATTGCACGGATAAACACGAATAATTGATTATGGTTATGGCTCGAGGTTTATGGTTATGTGTTTCCAATTCAAAACTAAAAATTCAGAATTCAAAATTATTTACGCTTTTCCCTTTTCACCTTTCCCTTCTCACTTTTCACATTATACATTATACATTATACATTGCTAATTATCCATTATCAGCATTTTTCTGTGCAAATCAGCGGCAACATACTTTTAAAGTGGAATCATAGTTTTCAATGAGATTGTTTATTTTTTCGAGTTTATCATTTTAGAATTAGAATTTAATTTCTATCCAAGTTGAAAGACTATTTGATTTTAAGATTAAATCGGTAGTATTCTCATAGCTAAATTCATAACTATAAGCAAGTCCTGCATCGATATTCTTACTAAATTTATAAGAAGCGCTCGGGATAATCTTTGTTGCATTTCTATCAACTGACATCGAAGGTTTTTCGTCGTTTCGTTGTGTTTGACTTTCCTTATCTTCATAACTCACATCAAGTGATGCAGTTAATTCATTTTTAAATCTTATTCTATCACCTATTAATGGAAGCTGTAAACCTTTTGGTGCTTTGAATGAATAGGACACACTGCCATTTACAGAATTCTGCTTTGTAGTAGAACTTACTTTTGAACCTTGAGTTCTAAAGTAATCTGTATTTTCATTAAAGCTCATATTGTATGCAATATTACTAGAAATATTATCTCCGAAATTACCATTCCAAGAAAGTAATGGAGAAAAAGAGTAACTTATTGTTCTGCTATCAGCCTCAGTAAAGTCCAAATCACCGCTTGTTTCTACCATTTTTGAATAACTACTTGTTAATCTACTGCTTGTTAAAATATCTTCCATTCTGATCAATTTTTCAAACTCAGTAAGTGTAATAGAAACATTCGGAAAAACAATTTTTCTAGTTTCTTTATCGGAAGATAAATTTCTATTATTATCCCAAGAGAAGTTCCAACCGGTTGTCAGATTTCTAAATATAACAAGATTTGTTGAAGCAGTAATGCGATGAGTAATAGAATTTAACGAAAGCTGCTCAGGTAAAATCTCAAGAATAGATCCATCTTCAGCCCACAAAGTATCTGCTTCAGCTCGTAGAACATCCGGTTTACCCAGTTGATACCAAATATCAGGTCTTTCTTCCAGATCCTCAAATTTGGTTTTATAAGTATTGTTATAATTAAAAGAGATATTATCTAATCTTGTTAAGTAATCCACAAATTTCACAACAAGTGGTGCATTAGGATCACTTTTACTAGGTTCATTTGATCTGCCATTTCTTCTGTTACGATTATTTCCTGTCCTGCCTGAATTCTCGCGTTCTGCTCTTTCATTTGGTTTTTCTTCCGATTCTTCTTCACTTTTTCCAATTATTGGTTTTTCTTTATCTTCTGAAATATTACCTGATGATTTTGGTTTACTCTCTGATTCCTTAGGTTTCTCAACTTCCGGTTTATCTTTTGGTTCATCTTTAATCTCATCAGGTTTATTTTCCGATTCTTTTTCTTCAGGTTTAGTGTTTTCTTGTTTTCTTTCTATTTTAGAATCAAGCCAATCTCTAAAATTTTCCAAAAGATCACGATTTTTTAAATCAAAATCAGAGCTAAAATTCCTAGTAACGCCACCATCATAATAATAAGTTCTTAAAGAATCTGTAGTTGTATTGCTTTCAATTCTACGATCATTATAATCTGCTGAAGCAGAAAAACTCATTGCTAAAATCCCGTCTGTTAATTTGGGATCATAATCCAGATCTATTTTTTGCGTACGCGTTTTTTCAGTACCAATATTAAAGT
>Ga0256842_1002634_pt1 | contig 12635 bp, 10 predicted proteins | sample 4559240metaG_FD_185973 | JGI IMG/M metagenome (GOLD analysis project Ga0256842, IMG submission 185973) | Hydrothermal vent microbial communities from Guaymas Basin, Mexico - 4559-240 | ecosystem: Environmental > Aquatic > Marine > Hydrothermal vents | place: Mexico: Guaymas Basin | collected...
TTTATCCAATGGGAAAATCATATATTTCTCAGCGATATCTCTGGGAATTAGGAGAAATAACCTTTCATCTATCTCATAATCAAACGGAGACAAACACGGCAAACCAGCTTGAGAAGAAATAGCACCCAACAGGGTCTCTTCATCTATAAACCCTTTCAAAACTAAAATTTCTCCTAATAAAAGGCGATTATTTGTCTTAGCTTGATATTCCAACGCCTCTCTTATTTGCTCTTCCGTAACAAAACCTTTCCTACGAACTATTTGCCCAATCAACTGCAACTTCTTGGAAGATAATACCTTTAACCAATCCATTAGATAAGCTCCCCTACTTTATTAACTATCTCGGGATCATCAGACCTCTTGAGCACATTATATATCCTTTCCTGAATGTCTTGATTAGTTTCATTTCTTAGCATATCGATCAACATCCGTTCTGCTTCCTTACCTCTCAATCTTCCCAAGATAAAAACCAACCGTTTTCTTATCCTTTCATTGGGATGATAAAGCAATGGACGGAACACTCCCACCTCACTTGGAATTATAACATAAGATAACAACTCCATCGCATTTCTTACAACATACCATAGATCATTGCTAAGATAAGAAGACAAAAATAACAAAACCTCTTCTTTTCTATCTCCGGGAACATGGCTACCTACTAACCGTCTGGCCAAAAAAGAGTCAAAATATCCAAAAGAACTAATATCCTCAGATAAAACCAACTTACGGAGAAAATGTTTCATAGGGGCAGAACCAAGAGAAAAGATAATCCAAATCAATTCCACATCTTCACACTGTCCTTCAGAAATAAGCTTAAAAAATCGAGTAATCAATTCAAAACCAATTGTGGTAATTTCTGCATCTCTTATTAACTTTTTGTAAATATCAAATCTCGTAGTTTTTAACATATCAATCATCTTGCGAATAAATTTACTGTCTTTTTCCTTCCTTAAAACAATTTTTATAACTTGCTTTATAGACAAAAAAGTCCTATCTGAATTATCTTTTACCTGAAGAATAGAAGTTAAAAAGGAATCAACCACTTTCCTGGCCAATACTTCACAGTCCACATTATACAAACTATCTACTAATCGCCAAACCAAGGGCGCAACCTCAAATAAAAAGAGTTGATCTCCAAAACTCATCTCAAACGAATCTACAAAAAGGCTTAACATGTGAAGGTCTGAGCTTAGGTTTAATAAAATAAATTCTGCCCCATGGAATAGAACTTCTCCCCACCTATCAACATCCGACATAGATAAAATAACTTTATACTTTTCATCCTTGTCAGGAAATGATAACTCTATCTTCTTAACAATATCTTCTCCCAATGCAGACAAAATCTCTTCCCTAATATCAGCATAACATACCTTTAACAACTCACGCACAAACTGGAAGGGAATCATCCTATGTTGATACAAAAGACTTAATTCTCCCGCTGTTAGATCAGGAGGCATTTTGTTTACAATGTATTTTACAAAAGGTGGAAGCCCCCAATATGGATAATGTAAGAATAAACCAAGTAAAAACATCCGGTACAAATATGGACTCTGGGAAAAGATCTCTTTTAACACATTCATCAACTCAACTTCCTCTGTATCCCCAAATATCAAAATGCTAAAAGCCAATTTTTCTGCAAGATGCAACTCTTCCAAGCTATTTTCTTTATCTTTAAAGGTGTTCCAGGAAATGATATTTTCAATTAGATCTTTTACCTGACTAACCGTGATACTCCTTCCCACAGAAACAGAAGACGAGAAGAAGGTATAATCCATGGACTCATTTTTCCTCAAATATATCATACACATAAGTGCTTCGATATCATACTTAGATATCGGGGGGAAAAAACTCAGTTTATTCAATTCTATCTCCTCAAATAAATTCAAAAATCCCCTACTTATTTCATGTTCTATATCAAACAAAACACCATTTACAAAAAATCTATTCCTTTCTATTGAAAGCTCTAAATAAGAAACTTGAGACAATATATTTGTAAGTAAATTTACACATTTTTCGGCAAATACCTCCAAAGAAATAAATAGATCAGATACAGATTTTGCTTTAGCAAATGAGCTTACTTCTTCCAAAAAAGCTTTTAAAAATTCCTGAAGACAAGAAGAGACTTCCTTATTCTCTATCAGTTTTCGCCCTCTATGAGTGACCTCCGTCAATACTTTCACCAACTTTTCACGTAATTCTTTTACCAAATCACCTTTTATTTCCAGTCTAAGCAGACTATCCCTCTGATCACCTGCAATAATTGAAAATATTTCTTGCACGGCTACATTTGGATAATCCTCGACAAAAAAGTTTCTATTGTGCAAAAGTTTATCTCTGTGAAAGGCTTTCACTACATCCAATAAATAACCCTTTCTCACAACACCCACATCTAATTTCCACACATTCGAGACATCTTTTCCCATAGAATTTAATCTAAGCAATTCTTTAATTAATATTTCATCTAAGGTGTAAACCCGTTTTCGGACCAAATCTGAGAATGAAATAGCTCCAATCTCCGCTTCAATTTCTTCGTAAGGTCTAAATACCCAATTTTGGCTAACCTTATAGACAAGCTTTTTGGCCATTAAATACTTCATTATCTCCTCTAAAAACATTATATTCCCATGAGAAACTTTATATAATAGACTAACTATTCGCTTATCTATAAAGGTACTGTTTAAGACCCCATTAAGCCAACCTGTTATTAAATCTTCATCAAATGGCTTTAACGTAAGTAGGCGAAGACTAAATCTGGATTCGAATATAGCTAAGTAGGAACGCACAGTTTCTGAATCTACATCTGAATCAATAGAAAATATAATTTTTACTTTGTTAGGATAATTACGCAGCAATCTTACTATCCCCCATAAACTATCTTCATCGGCATAAAACAGGTCATCGATAATGAATAGTATGTTATAGCGATCCAATATCTGACGAATAAGCTCATCCACAAAGGTTATAATTTTTTGAGAATCCTCCTGAGTTTCTAATTTTTTGATTTCTTCCAGAGTTTTTTCCGAAAATTTCTCCAATAAATCGGGATAAATATCTAAATAGTTATTCTCAAAACATCGCCATAATTCATAGAGAAGAGGATATCGACTTCCGTAGGTAGCAGCAAAAAACGGAATAAAAGAATACATCGAGCCTATCTTTTCTGCCTCTTTTAGCAATCGTGTTTTGCCAATCCCAAAGGCCCCCGTCACGCCCAAGACAGACTCATTTCCACTGATGAGAAACTCCTTAATCGCGGCAAGCTCTTTTTCTCTTCCAACAATCTTTTTAGAAGGGAATAACTCTAAGATATCCCGACTAAGCAATGTAACAGATGGAATATCTGAAACCAAAGCCACACTATCTTTACCTTTGCTTTTAGCGATATAAAGCGCTTCATCTGCCAAACTTAATAATTTATCTGCATCTGTAGTATCGTCAGGATATCCCGCTAAACCGATACTTATTGAAACCTCTATCGTCAACCCTGCTATCCCAGTAGAAAACCTGTGACGAGAAATGTTTTCCCTTATCCTTTTAAGGACCGTTAAAGCAGAAATAAGACCACCGTCAATAAGCAGTAATATAAATTCATCGCCTCCAAATCTTATAACTTTATCACTGGCCCTAACCGAACGGCGAAAAATTGAAGCAACTTCTCGTAATATATTATCCCCTTCTAAGTGGCCATAAGTATCGTTTATCGCTTTAAAATCATCAACATCAATAATTGCCATCCATAATGATCTTCCCTCACGATCTACTGATTCTATTTCATCTTTTAGCCTTTCGTAGAGATAGCGACGATTTAATACTCCTGTAAGATCATCAATATAAACAGATTCTATAGAAGTAGCCATACCGCGCCCCTAATATACCAACAAAATTAGAGCACTACTACTTTTACATCATGAATTAGCTCAATGGCTTTCAATTGCTCCACCACCCTCTTAGGGATCTCACCATCAAGGTTCAATACCATTATAGCAGATCCCATCGGTTTTTCTCTACCAAAAGTCATTGCTGCAATATTTACTCCTGCCTCTCCTAAAATCGTCCCTAACATACCGATAAGACCGGGCCTATCCTCATTGTAGGTCACAAGCATTACACCCTGAGGGATTGCTTCAAGGTCAAAGTTATCTATTTTCACTATTCTGGGCTCATCTTTCTTGAATATAGACCCAGCAACATAATAAATCCTTTTATCTGTTTTTAAAGATATCTCTATAAGATTGGCATAATTCTCAAGATGTTGTGTTTTCCCCTCCTTTACTTCTAACCCTCTCTCCTCTGCAATCAACTCTGCATTCACATAATTTACTGTATCCTGAATTATTCCAGAAAGAATTCCTTTTAACACAGCCTTCTTAATTGCAGTAGTATCCTTAGAGACAAAAGGCTCACCGCGATAAGTGATGTGCACTGACTTTAACCTACCCTCCATAATCTGTGAAATAAACCTACCTAACCTCTCTGCAAGGTTTACATAAGGTTTCAATACATTATAAAGGGTAGGCTCAATTGAAGGATAATTCACTGCATTAAATATCCCTTTACCAGTTATTGCATCCTTTATCTGCTCGGCAATCTGAATCGCTACTTTCTGTTGGGCCTCCTTAGTAGAGGCTCCTAAGTGAGGAGTGCCTATAAGATTAGGGAGATCAAATAAACTCCAGTCCTCTGGTGGCTCTTTTTCATACACATCCAAAGCCGCTCCAGCAATCCAACCTTCAGCCAATGCCTTTTTAAGAGCAGATTCATCAATTATACCCCCTCTGGCACAATTGATAATACGAGCAGTTGATTTCATCATCTTGAGTCTTTTCTCGTCTATGAGATGACGGGTCTCTTCTGTAAGAGGAGTGTGAACCGTAATAAAATCTGCTCGTTGGCATATCTCATCTATTTCACTCGGCTGAATTCCTAATTCTTGCAACTTCTCAATTGGTAAATAAGGATCATATCCCATTATTTTCATCCCAAATCCTTGAGCTCGTTTAGCCACTTCACAGCCAATCCTTCCCAACCCAATAATTCCCAAAATCTTTCCGTAAAGTTCAACTCCCATAAGCTTTTTTCTTTCCCATTGTTTGTTCTTTAATGATACATATGCTTGAGGTATATTTCGGGCCAAAGCAAGCAAAAGAGACATGGTATGCTCTGCAGTAGAAATTGTATTTCCACTGGGGGTATTCATTACAATTATCCCCTTTCGCGTTGCAGCTTCTACATCCACATTATCCAGTCCTACACCAGCTCTTCCGATGTATTTTAATTTCTTAGCAGCCTCAATAATCTCAGCAGTGACTTTCGTACCACTGCGAACCAGTAAAACATCATAATCCTTTATGATATCCTTTAACTCCTCAGGTGATAATTTCACCCTTTCCACAATTTCTACATCTGGAATCTGTTTTAGGATCTCAACTCCTTCTGCAGCAAGTGGATCGGTTATCAATATCTTGACTGCCATATCTAACCTCCTAAAGATTACAAAGATTAACTAACACTCAACTAACTCTTTAAATGAACTATTATACCCAATAAAGAGTTTCTCGTATAGGGCTACAACTGGATGTATTATTTTTTTCCAATTATGATATAAGTCGATTTAATATAACCAACTGTAATCTGGAAGATTATCTCCAATAAGTTTCATAATATAACTGTAGCATGCTTCCGTTATTCCTGAACCGTCTTCAAAAATAAAGTCCTTAGGTAAATATCTTTCATTCAACGCTATTTCATCCAATCCAATATAAGAAAATCCATTTTCTTTTACCTGGACTTCAACTCCACTCAAGCCCTTTTTAGCTAAACCTACAGCATACATGCCAGCACCATAAGCGACCTCAAAATCAAGTTGTGACCTAAGAGAGACACTCATCCGTTGAAGACTCCCTGGCCTCTCCCATCTCGCCCGTATCTTAAGCCTTTCCTCGATCATATTTGCTAAAACCTGAGAAGCACTCTCAACATAGGCATGTCCAAACTGGTCTGCGGTAATCCCCCTTCGCTTCTCAGCTACCCTTCTTCCATTCAAATCCCTTACTGTCTCCGAAACAACTATAACAACAAATCCAAACTCTTCATATATTCTCCGCACTCGCTCCATAAACCAATCATAGTCAATCAACCTCTCAGGAGGACACAAGAGATGCGGTGGTTGCGACGCCCTTTCCTTCAACACCCCTGATGCCGCTACTATCCATCCAGCATTCCTACCCATAACTTCGATTATCTTAACCGGATCAGAGTGTTTCATTGCCCTTGTATCAAGACCTGACTCTTGCACGGATATCGCCACATAACGAGCTACACTGGGATACCCCGGACAAAAATACATATGAGGAAGGTCATTATCTATAGTTTTAGGCACCCCTATCACCTGAATGTCATATCCAGTCTCCTGACTCACTTCTGACAATACCTTAGCATTGTATGCTGTATCATTGCCACCGATGAAGAACAAACAACTCACTTCCTTCTCTTCCAATAAGGCCAGCACACCTTCTGTCTCTCTTTTAGACAATTTAATCCGCGAGGATCCCAAAAAACCAGATGGGGTCTGCGCAATCTTTTTTCTATATTCCTTGGAAAAAGAACTCAATTCTATAACATCAGATAGAAGAAGCCCATGTATACCATATTTAGCCCCATAAACTCGATTAAATACCTTATCTCCAGCATCAACAATCCCCATCAATGAGGCATTTATAACGGGCGTCATACCACCACACTGCACAACCAGAGCATTTTTCATAGGTATCCCCCTTCTCGCATACTGTAATAGCCATCTTTCGAGACAATTAAATGGTCTAATACCTCTATTCCCAACAATTTCCCACCTGCTACTACCTTTTCTGTGAAGTTTATATCTTCATCTGAAGGCTGAAGACTTCCTGATGGATGGTTATGAACTAAGATAAGTGAAATAGCTCCTACATGTAGGGCGATTTCAAAAATCTCCCGAGGATGAACACTAACCCAATTTAGAGTTCCAACAGATATTAGCTGTCGGTATATCTCTCTGTTTCTAACATCTAAATATAAAACCAAAAACGACTCTTTTTTGGATCTGGCAATATCCATAGAGATATGCCAAACGATCTCTGGAGAACGAATCTCCATATTCTTCCTCTCTCGTAATCTTTTTCCCAATTCAATAGCAGCAAGCACCCTACTCGCTTTAGCCAAACCCACTCCATCTATTTTAGTCAAATCAGAGAAAGAAACATCTTCCAATTTGTCCCACAATACCTTCTCTACGCGTTTGGCCAAAGATAACACATCTCTCCTTTGTGTTCCAGTATCCAAAAGGATAGATATCAATTCCGTGTTCGACAACCTCTGAGGGCCATAATTAGCCAATTTTTCTCTTGGTCTATCAAACTTTGGTAATTCCTTTACCCTTTTATATCGCATACCGAGAAAATTTCTTTCGATCTTCCTTCTTAACTTCTAATGCATCACCATCAGAAAAACTCACAAACACCCCTTCAGCAACACAGGCTTTACAATAACTGGCCAATATCCTGGCGCAAAGCCCATGGACTGCTGGATCATGTATTAATTCACCAAAGATAATTCCTAAAGGCCCTGCAACTCCAACCGGTTTCAGCAACACTCCTCTACTCCCATACTTCTCAATTACATCATTCTCAAACTTGTTTCTACCTATCACAAGTGCTGTATCCTTAGCCACAAAGAAGTGCCTTCCAGTCTTTATAAGGGAATAAATCACTAAGTCTTGCCGATGAAACCTTCGTATATATGCCCTAATCCGTTTAGACATAAACGGATCCGTTAAAAGGCATCCTCCTGCAGGTTGAAGCGATGGATCCACATCTATTTCATAATATTCAGCCAATTCAATCTGTCTTTGTCTCTTTCTCCCTCTTATATCCAACAATCTCTCCCGATCTACCCATCCTTCTTTTTCTGGCACCGTCTCTGCCAGCAACTTAGCACTCAACGGTCGTAGAAGATAACCTTTAAGCCCGGATAATTCTTCAACCTTCCGTAAACCATAACTGCTCTGAGAAAATGGTCGTTCTCCCAAAACCTCACCAGTGAACACAAACTTTGCACCCAATTTACCCATTAGCTCACCTGCTTTACGGATCATAAATGCATGACAGTCTATACACGGATTAAAGTTCTTACCATAACCACAAACTGGAGAGCTTAGAACATCTTTTATATATTCATCAAGGACAGGAACAACTATTAAATCAATTTTGAATCTCTTGGCAAGTTCTTTTATATCAGGTCGGGAGTAAAAAGGAGTAAAAAAATGCACGCCAACTGTTTCCACTCCCTGATCCTGCAACACCTTAAAGGCAAGGATACTATCTAAACCACCAGAAAAAAGTCCAATCGCTTTAACCTTTGCCATCTCAACGCAATCACTCCCACCCCTTAAATACTAAACTCTCTCTATATTTTCTCTAAACCAATCCACTGTCCTCCTTAGGCCCTCCATAAAATCCACTCGACAAGAAAACCCCATTAGCTTTTTCAGTTTCGTAGTATCAGCCAAAGTATGTTTAACATCGCCGGGACGCGGAGGAGTAAATATGGGCTGAACATCTTTACCCAATATTTCATTTATAAATTTAACTAAATCCAAGATAGAACAACTTTGACCGCAAGCAAGATTGAACACCTCACCTCCAATTCCCTCTTTCTGGCAGGCAAGAAGATTACCATCTACAACGTTATCTATATAAGTAAAGTCCCTGGTCTGAGTTCCATCACCATGTATAGGAGGGGCTTCATCTCTTAATATGCAGGTAATAAACTTAGGGATGACCACCGCATATTGGTTATCCAAACTTTGTCTTGGACCAAACACATTAAAGTATCTCAGTCCAACTGTCTCCAAGCCATAATTATGGTAGAAACAACGGGCATAATACTCGTTCGCTAATTTAGTAGCAGCATAAGGAGAAACCAACAATGGAAGCATGTCCTCCCGTTCCGGGAGAGTAGGCTGATCGCCATAAACCGAACTGGAAGAGGCATATACTACCCGTTTAACCCCATTGTCCTTAGCGGCTACAAATACATTCAGCGTTCCACGAACATTCACCTCATCATACTCTAACGGCTTCTCAACCGATTTAGGGACTGAACGTAAGGCCGCTTGATGAATTACATAATCTATTCCCTTCATGGCCCTTTGTAATAAATCAAGATCGCGAATATCACCCTCTATAAACTCAATATCGTCTATAACAGAAGCAAGATTCTCCTTTTTCCCTGTCACTAAATTGTCTATGACCTTGACACGATGTCCATTTTTAACCAATCTTTCAACAATATGAGAACCAATAAATCCAGCTCCACCAGTTACTAAATAAGAAGCCATAACAACCCTCCCTATCACAATTAGGATAAACCTACTATCAGACTGCAAGGGAACAAAAATCAAAACTGGCGCAAAAATCGCACATCTGCATTATAGAATAAGCGAATATCTGGGATGCGATATTTCAACATGCACAATCTTTCAACCCCCATTCCAAAGGCAAATCCTGTCTTAGCCATATATTCTCCACCTACTGCCGCTAAGACATTGGGATGTATCATGCCACAACCTAAGACCTCTATCCAACCCGAATACTTGCACACTGAACAACCTTTTCCTTTGCAAAAAAGGCAGGAAATATCCACCTCAGCTGATGGCTCGGTAAAAGGGAAATAATGAGGTCTAAATCTCAACCGAACATCATCATAAAAATACTTACGCGCAAATTCCATCAATATCCCTTTAAGATGAGAAAAACGCACATCAGTATCTACTAAAAACCCCTCTATCTGATGAAACATAAAACTATGACTGGCATCCACGGCATCTGGCCTATACACTCTCCCAGGAACAATCACTGCTACCGGTGGAGAAAACCTTTCCATAATCCTAACCTGCATGGGAGAAGTATGACTTCGAAGAAGATACTTACCTTTATCCGAATCAGGCGGAAGATTGAGATAAAACGTGTCAAAGGCCTCTCGAGAAGGATGTGTAACATCAATATTTAAGGCAGTAAAATTATAATATTCCTGTTCTATCTCCGGTCCATCGGCCAAAGCAAATCCCATTTCTCTAAATATATCCACTATCTCTGCTATAGTCTGACTTATTATATGCTTATGACCAAGACTATTTTGCCTCGAAGGAAGGGTCGGATCTTTTATCTCTTCTTCTTTTTCCCCTAACTGATCTCGCTTTTCTTGAATCCAAGTCTCAAAGGCGTTCTTTATCTCATTAATTGCTCGCCCCAATTCTCGCCTCTCATGAGGTGGAACCTCCCTTATAAAATTTAAAAGGGCCTTTATTGGCCCCTTCCTTCCCAAAAACTTAACCCTCACTTCCTCAAGGACATTGGGGTCTACTGCCTGACGATATTTCTCTTTTAACTCCGCCAATGCCTCTTCTAATGCCTTGAGCTCACTACGCCAATCCATTTTACGAACCACCTATTCCTGCTTAGCCAACTCCACCAGCTGAGCAAAATCCTGAGGATGGTTAACTGCCATTTCTGCAAGTATTTTCCTATCCAATCCAATCCCCTTCTTCCTCAAGCCTCCAATAAATTTACTATAAGAAATCCCTAATGCCTTACATGCAGCTCCTATCCTAACTATCCAGAGTCTACGAAACATCCTCTTTCTTGTGCGTCTATCCCTATAAGAATACCTTAAGGCCCGCATAACCGTTTCGTGGATCCTACGATAGTGAGACTTTCGAGCCCCCCAATATCCTTTGGCCATTTTACGCCATTTCTTATGTCGAGCTCGCTTAGTAACCGACGTCTTTATACGCATAAAACCTCACCCCTTTCATCCAGAAATTAAAGAAGTTATCATTTTAGCCTGCTCACCACAGATTTGCCCTTTTTTCCTTAGCCTCCGCATACGTTTAGAGGGCTTACCCGTCAAAAGGTGTCTTCTCCCTGCCTTAGCATGCAAAACTTTACCTTTTGCCGTAATCTTAAACCTCTTCTTGGCCCCCTTGTGCGTTTTAACCTTCGGCATCTCCTTCTCCTTTCCTTTCCTCTACTTTTCCCTTATTATCAACCCTTGCCTTTTTTCTAACCGGAGATAGTATTACGGTCAAATTTTTTCCTTCCCATCGTTTATCTCTATCCACTTGTGCTAAATCAGATAAAGATTCTATCACATTGTTTAATAAATTTTCACCAATTTCTTTATGAGCTAAATCCCTTCCTCGAAACATTAAAGTAATCTTGACCTTGTGCCCATCCTCAATAAACTCCCGCGCATGTTTAATTTTTATATCCAAGTCATGCTTATCGATCCTGGCCTTAAACCGTATTTCCTTCAGTTGAGAGTGCTTTTGATGCTTTTTAGCCTCTCTTTCTTTCTTCTTTTGCTCATATTTATATTTATTAAAGTCCATTATCCGACACACCGGAGGATCAGCATTAGGAGCTACTTCAACTAAATCCAAATCGAAATCCTCAGCTTTACACAATGCCTCGTAGACCTTCATTATCCCAAGTTGCTGACCATCTGGACCGATCACCCTAACTCTTGGGGCTCTTATCTCATGATTAATCCGAATCTGTCTCTCATCAAAAATGATCCACCTCCTTGTTTAACCCCATACCTACTTCGGGACAAAATTCCCCTCTAAAAGCTTTACAAACTCTCCAAATTCCATCTCACCCAAATCCTTCTTCCCTCTTTCCCTAACAGAAACCGAACGTTTTTCCACTTCCTTTTCCCCCACAATCACCATATAAGGGACTTTTTCTTTTTCCGCCATTCTTATCTTTTTGGGAAGGGTATCCGAACCATCATCTATCCCAACTCTATATCCTAATTCGGATAAATTAGTTACAAGATCCTGAGCATAAGAGGTAAACTTATCCGAGACCGGAAGAACCCTTATTTGCTCAGGAGCAAGCCAAAAAGGAAAAGCCCCTGCATAATGTTCAATCAAGGTTCCAATAAAACGTTCTATACTTCCCAAAACTACTCGATGAATCATTATTGGCTGTTTAGGTCTACCATCTTTATCCACATATGCCAGCCCAAACCTCTCAGGTAAAGAAAAATCACACTGAATAGTCGCACACTGCCAAGACCTTTTGAGGGCGTCTCTTAGTTTCACATCGATCTTTGGGCCATAGAACGCCCCTTCTCCTGGATTTACATCATAAGAAATCCCTCTACTCTTAAGAGCCACTTCCAAGGCCCTTGTAGCTCTTTCCCAATTCTCCTTTGATCCAATATATTTATCCGGACGAGTACTTATCTCCATTTTTACATCATTAAAACCAAACACGTCTAACACATCTCTAACAAAATCAATTACTTTACCAATCTCTTCCTCCAACTGGTCTGGCCGACAGAATATATGGGCATCATCCTGGGTAAACCCCCTAACTCTCAAAAGTCCATGCAAGACCCCAGCCCGCTCGTAGCGATAAACCGTTCCTAATTCAAATATCCTAATAGGAAGATCTCGATAACTCCGAATACGAGACTTATATATCATTATATGCCCTGGACAATTCATTGGCTTTATACCATATTCCTTTCCTTCTATCTCAAACATAAACATATTCTCCCGATAATAATTATAGTGCCCAGATATCTTCCAT
>Ga0256842_1002635_pt1 | contig 12632 bp, 8 predicted proteins | sample 4559240metaG_FD_185973 | JGI IMG/M metagenome (GOLD analysis project Ga0256842, IMG submission 185973) | Hydrothermal vent microbial communities from Guaymas Basin, Mexico - 4559-240 | ecosystem: Environmental > Aquatic > Marine > Hydrothermal vents | place: Mexico: Guaymas Basin | collected...
AGGATATACGGAAGAGTTGAAAATCTTGAAGATATAAGCAGAATAAACTGTTTAATTAGAGATGAAATGCTAAAAGTGCAAAATGTTGCGGAACTTACCGATTTGAAAAAAAGAAGCGATTATTTATGTACTCTGACTTTTTCTCCTTTTTGGAAAAAGAAGTTTGGTAACGAAATAGAAAAATTAAGAGATATTGCAATAAAAGAGAATAGAGCGACTGTAAAAACAGCGAATTATATTGCTAAATTTAAAGGATTTAATAAAGAATACAATCCTTGGAAAAAAGAGATAAATATTGAAGAAGCACTTAAAAAAATACCAGAAGAAGTAATAAAAGAACTGACTGAGTCCGTTTTTACACTTCAAAACAGTGTTGAAATTTTGGAGGAATTAAGAAACATTTTTTGTGAAATCAGAAAAGCCGCAGTTTTGTGTGAAAATCCGGAATGTTTGGATAAATTAAAAAAAGCTGTAGATATTATTTCTACACTACCTTATCTGGAAAGTTTTAGAATACATTTTGATGGAGGTGTGCTCGGGACAATTGATAAGGTGATTAATACAGAAAAAGAAAGAAGTGTTGAGTTTATAAATATTATTGCCCAGGTAAATGGATGGGAGAGGTATTATCAGTCAATTAATGAAAACGATTTTGAAACCACTGCTGAGGATTATTTACACAGTTTGTTGAGTGAAGAAGAAAAAGCGAACACATATATCCCTACTGAATTGAAATATAAAGAAGGTGCAAGGGTATTGTGGCTTGTTTATTATCATCCTGGCAGAAAAAGAGAATATGCAAAAAGAATATATTTTCCTAAAAATGCTAAAAATATTTCAGTGGAAGGTCCCGGGGAATATAAAAACAGATTCGGCAATAAAGTTTACGGCGTGAAAGTTACTTATCAGATGGAAATATCTCCTACCATTATCCATGTAAGAGGCAGGGAAATACATCTTCCAAAAAGAACAGTTACTAAAACAAAAATAATTCAAGTTCCTAAAATTGCCGAAAATATAAAAATATTAAAAGAAAAACCGCAAAGCGCAATGAATATCGCTTAATCTTTTGCGGTTTTATACGCAAAATACGCACTGAAAAAAGTGAAGTATGTCAGGATTGTAGTGATGGCAACTAAAAGAGGAATGATTAACAAACTCATATTAGGATTAGTAACGATAATCGGGAAAATATAAAACAGATATGCAAATGATATTATGGTATAAATTGTACCTACCAGTAATCCCCAGATTAAGTAAATTGCCAAATATTTTAAATTAAATGCATTTATCCAGAATTTGAAATCAACTAAAGATGAAAGTAAGCTGAGAAAACTTTCTTTAAATGTTTCTTTGCTGAGCGCTTCTCCGAATTTACCTAAAAATATGTACGAATAAAAAAGTAAATATACACTGAAAAATCCGAGCAGTATTTTTGTAATATATGTTGTTTTTGAAACAGCCAGTATAAAATCGTGCGGATTTGCCAAAATAAAGATGGAATTTGTAAATTTTAAAATAATTATAAAAAATGCGCCCAATACCGTAAATATGATGAAAATACCCAGCAGTATACCGCTGGCGCTTGGAATAAAATGCAGTAAAAACGTACTGAAAGGCTGCTTTTCAAGTGTTGCAAAATATTCTTTGTCGTTATTTGTTATTTTTAAAATGTAAATCAGCAATACGCCGATACTTAAATAAATAAGCTTTTCGAAAATAAAAGATATAATGCTTATGACAGGAAAAGCTTGTATTATTGAAAGTATTGAAAATAGAATAATTACAAACAAAAATTTTTTTATTTCCGCCACTGTTAAAAATGTATATTTAAAAACGTCTTTCATTGTAAACCTTTTTGGTAGAATTTTAACAAAAAAGGTCAGGTTTGTGTGCAATACTTGGAATATTAGAGAATATTAATATACAAAAATTTAAATATGCTTTAGATTTAATGAATCACAGAGGCTATGACAATCAAAAAATAATACAAACTCCTTTCGGAATATTCGGATTTAACAGGCTTGCAATTGAAAACAGAAACAATCACATCCAGCCGTTATATAGAAATAATATTATGGTAATGTTTAACGGTGAAATTTATAATTATAAAAAATTAATCAACAAGTATGATTTAAACGCTTCAAATGAAGCTGAGGTATTATATGAATTGTGGCTGAAGTTTGGCGTGGAATTTGTGAAACTGCTTGATGGGATGTTTGCAATTGCGGTTTTTGACAGAAAGCTTTATCTTTTCAGGGACGAATTCGGCAAAAAGCCTCTTTATTTTACGAAAAACGGAATTTTTGCAAGTGAGATTAAAGCGGTACTTCCGTTTGTAAAAAAAGAGATAAATTTTAAGGCTTTAAGCGAATACTTAGCGTACAATTCCTCACTCGCTCCGAATACTATTTATGAAGGTATTTATAAACTTCCTGCCGGGTGTTATTATGACGGGGAGATAAAGAGGTGGCACGATTTTAATAGAATTGAGAATGACGAATATGGGGTCCCCGAAAAATCGTTAGATTTTTTGGGGTATAGAGAGAGAATTGAGAATTGTATTGTTGAAGTTGAAAATTTTTTAACAAACTCTATTGAAAAAAGACTGATGGGGGAGGTGGAGATAGGATCATTATTGAGCGGCGGGGTTGACAGCAGTCTGATTGCCGCAATGATGTCAAAATACGGGAAAATAAAGACATTCAGTATCGGCTACGACGGCTATGAAAATTATGATGAAAGAAGATACGCTAGATTAACGGCCGAACATATCGGAAGTGAGCATTATGAGGTAAATTACACTAAAAAAGATTTTTTTGACGAATTTGAAAAGGTGCTTTTTGCAATGGACGAGCCTGTGGCTGACAGCAGTTTTTTTGCGGCGAATTTTCTAGCCAAACATATTCCTTTGAAAGTTGTGTTAAGCGGTGAGGGAAGTGATGAGCTGTTTTTGGGATACAGAAGGTATAACGAGTATCTGGGATTTTTTAATGCGTATTTGCCTAATAAAAAATGGCTGAAAAAATACATCGAAAGACATCCTGAAGATATAAAAGAATGGGAGGTTTTTAGACGGTTTTTTGCGGATGAGCCGGTTTTTAGGGGAATAAACGAAACGTTTTTTCAAAGGCAAATCAACAAAGCCTTGAAAAAAAACGCTTGCGAAGTGGATTATCAGAGGTTTTTAAAAGGGTGGGGGAGTTTTGATTTTACATATTTTGATCTGAAAGTATGGATAGGGGAAGTTTTGTTAATGAAACTTGATAAAATGTTTATGGCTCATACAATTGAAGCAAGAAGCCCGTTTTTAGATAAAGATTTGGTAAACTATGTTTTTTCTCTGCCCGAAAATGTCAGGGGCAAAAATAAATGGATTGTTAAAGAAATTGCAAAGAAATATGTCCCTTTGCAAATAGTAAACCGCCGAAAGAAAGGTTTTGCGTTTCCGTTTCTCGAATGGCTTAAAGAGGAAAACGAACTGCGTGTGATAATAGACGTAAACAGAAAAACAAAAATATTTAACGAAGAATATTTAAAAGAAATAATAAAAACCGGTCATAAAAGATACAAGCAGCATTTATGGACCCTGTATCTTTTCAGCCGTTTTATAAAAAAGGAATTTTTATGAAATTTAAAATAAATAAATATCTGATTGACGATATAGAAAACAAAGATCATCCGAGTGATTTTGAATTAACAGGCGATTATTCGATATTGATACTCAGGCTTCCTTTTATAAATGAAGAAAATGTTGAAGTTGTTTCGTATGCTTTTTTAATTAAAGACAATAAAGTGTATAAATATGAGAGAAAAACTAAAGAATTTGAGCTTTTGGGAACATTCGGTGATTTGTATGAATATCTTGATGTAAGAGTTGATAAAATCTTGGCCAAGATATCCAAACTTCATATTTCAATAGCTAAAATGGAAGATAATTTATATGAAAATGAAATGCCTATAGATTTTTCAAATAAATGGCTTAAATACAAAAAAGAACTGGTTTTAATAGAAAGACTTATGGGGCATAGTCTTATAGCGTTTGAAAGGTTTATGAAATATTACAAAAACGATTTGGATGAGCTTGCTTTTAAAGATTTGGCCGAACATATTGACAGGGCTTTTAGGTTTTCTAAAAATGCAATTGAAAAACTCGATTATCTGTATGAGTTTTTTAAAGCAAAGCAGGATGAAAAGATGAATAACATTATGTTTATTTTAACAATTCTCTCCGCTGTGTTCCTGCCGCTTACTTTAATTACCGGGTTTTTCGGAATGAATACAGGAGGGCTTCCGTTTACCGATGATCCCCAGGGAACATTAAAAGCCATCGGGCTTTCGGTACTTTTTGAAGTGCCGTTTGTATTCTTTATATGGAAACTTATGAAAAGTTAATTTCTGTAAAGCATATAAGGATTCCTCTGGTTTGTAGGCATAATATCAACATATTGAATATTTACATGAGGAGGCGTGTTTAATATACAAATAATAGTATTAGCGATATCTTCAGCACTGAGAGGTGTAAATCCTTCATATACTTTTTTTGCTTTTTTCTTGTCCCCTTTAAACCTTACGTTTGAAAATTCCGTTTCAACCGCACCCGGTGCAATATTTGATATTTTTATATTTGTTCCGTATGCATCAGCATTCATGCATTCGTTTAATGAATGTAAAGAGGCTTTCGTAGAAGCATATACACATCCGCCTGGGTAAGGTGTTTTGCCGGCAACCGAACCTAAATTTACAATATGCCCTTCATTTCTTTCTTTCATATGTTTAAAAATCGGTTTTGTAACGTATAAAACGCCTTTAATGTTTGTGTCAATCATTGTTTCCCAGTCTTCTATATTTCCCTCGTCAATCGGCTCAAGTCCAAGTGCAAGTCCCGCATTGTTTATAAGAATATCGATATGAGTTATCTGTAAAATCTCCTCAATGGTTTTAGACACGGTTTCTTTATCTCTTACATCAAATACGAAAGTCAGTGTCTGAACATCAAGGGTGTTTTTAAGCTCATTTAGTTTTTTTTCATTCCTGCCTGTTAGAATCAGGTTTACACCCATATCATTAAGTGCTTTTGCGGTAGCTTTTCCGATTCCGGAAGTCGCTCCCGTAATTAGTGCTATTTTACCTTCTATAAAATTCATTTTGTACCTTTTTTGAAAATTATAGCAAAAGAATTTAACTTAATTTAAACTTAATAAAATAAAAAAAATATTTATTTTTTATATAATTTAAAGTAAAATTCAAAGGGGTAAGGATGAAAGTGAAATTTATAATTTTATTGATTACTATGTTTTTTATGTCGGGATGTTCTACTTTTTTAGACAGTTATATACAACCTTCTACTTATACCAGTAAAAACGTCATTCGCAAGAAAACCGAAAAGAAAAATTCCATAAATTTAAAATACAGAAATTTAGATTTTAATAAATTAATCGCCGATGCGAATAACGATACGTTGAAAATATTAAAATTATTTCATGATTATTTGCTATGCAAATTTTGTAAGGAACCAACTGTTAACGCACCTCATAAAGAGAGAGAAAAATACATTCAATGTACGTTTAAACATCAGCAAGAGATTCCTTCATGTTTAGCGTCCAGGGGAAGTGATTATAAAACGATACGAAAAGTTCTTTTTTATGTCGAAGGGAAGATTGACGGTTTAAACGATAAGGAAAAATCAGAGGCTTATAAAGAAATTGCTTATTTATATTCTCAATTAAATGACGATATTAATCAAAAAAGGTTTATGTTAAAAGCTTTAAGTATAGATGAAAAATACTGTTCGAATTTTAATTACGCAATCAAAGGGGAAGTGTTTAACAACTATTGTTTGTCTTATAATATGACATTAGATTCGGTAGATGCGCTAAATACAAATTATGATTTTAAAAATAAAATTCCTTTATTATACGATTATATAACTTTGTCTCATATCACGCGAGGTACGGAAAGCATTCGTTATGATAAAAAGGCGCTTGCCATAATTAAACAATTTTCTCCTTTAAAGCATATTTTAAACTATAACAAACTTGCTAACAGGGAAAAAAATAGTGTTAAAAAAATGAAATATTATGATTTTAGAAATTTGTATTATTCTCTTTTAACGAAAGAAATTTCTTTATATTTAGATTTGGCGTATAAATACGATAGGTTAAAAAATTATGATAAAGCATTGGCATATTTAGATAAATATTACGATATCGGAAAATATTTTTATAATCTAAGTGGTGAGGGTTACGATTATAAAAACCAGGCTTATATTTATAAATTAGATTATTATTTAAGAAAAGCTTATCTTTTAAAAGATTTTGACAAAACTCAAAGTGTAAAATATTTTTTAAAATATTATAAAACCTCAAAAGATTATGAAATATTCAAAAAACAAAGTGAAATCTCAAAAATTAAGAAAGAATATAGTAAAAAAATAAAACAAATAAAAAAATGCGAAAAAAGAAAAAATAAAAAAACTCACGGATTGCTTTCTCCCGAAGATTTCGAATGCGCTTTTTTAAATATTAAAAACTATAATCAAGCGATTAACGTTTATGAAAACGAAATGAGAAAAAAGATTGACGTAGTAAATAACAATTATCGATTTATCAATCAATGCCAAAAAGGGAATTTTTATTATCCGTGTGTGAAAACATATCAAGGGCTGATGAGTTATTTAGATTTTTTTAAAATTTATGATTATACTCAAAAAGTGAAATTTCTCATTAATTTAGAAAATTATATAGAAAAAAACAAGCTATATTACAAGGATTTCGGTAGTTTTGCTCTCAATAACCGTGTGGAAATGTTAATTAAATTCGGAAAATATTTTTTTGATACGAACGATTCCACTTTGGCGTATAAATATTTACTAAAAGCTTCCGAATACGCGGGTGATTCTGAGGGGTATCTTTTTGACGGGGATTATTTTTATATGTTAGGGGTTTCGGCTCAGGAAGAAGGATTTTACGCAGACGCTTTTGAATATTACAAACAGGCTCTTAAAGAATACAATCAAAACTTTTTACTGTATCCTGTGGAGAAACAGAGAAAAATCAAAACGAAAATAAAAAAAATATTAGGTTTTATGGTGGATGACGCGGTAGAAGCGCATAAAAGATATTTAGACCCCAGCAGATTGTTATTAAAATACGCGCTTGATTATTCATTGAATTATAAAGACGAATTGTTTGAGACGGAAACTTTTTTAATGAAAACATATTACACGACCGGTAACGAAAACTTAAAATCCGAAATCAAAGAATATTTTCAATTGAAAAGACATTTATCCACAATGTTGTTAGCGGAGAAAAAAGACATTCAAAAAATCAATAATATTAAATTGAAAATAAAATCCTTATATAATGATTTGATATTAAAAACGGGTAATCCGTTTACGTTTTTATCGTATGAAAAACTTCAAACGAAACTGGATAACGGGGTTTTGTTTATAAATATCATTAAATCCGGGAGTAAATATTATATTTTTTATTTTGATAATAATTTTCTCGGGTGGAATATATTTTCCGGTCAAAGAGAAATAATATTGGAGAATAGTGTAAGGGAATATTTAAAACTTATAAACAATTCTATATATCAAAGAGATATAAAAAGCATAAGACGAATGAATGTTTTATCGTCTAAAATTTACGGAATGGTTTTCGGATTTTTAAAAAACGATAAAAACATGCCGCTTTCAAAGTATAAAAAAATTATAATATCTCCTGACGGGATTTTAAGATTGCTTCCGTTTGGAGCATTGATAGATAAAGATAAAAGAAAATATTTAATTGAAGAAAAAGAGATCGTTTACGTTCCTTCCGCTAAATTTATCGTAAATCCTGAAAAAACGGTTATTAAAAAAATGGAAGTTTTCGCTGACCCGGTATTCGATGCCAATGTAAAACTTCCTGTTTCGACTAGAAGTGTGGAAAAAATTCTTGATAGTGGCAATTTATTGAGAGATTTGACATTTACTCCGTTGCCCGGGACTTTAAAAGAAGCGGAAGTTTTAAATAAAATCGGTAAAAAATTCGGTATTCCTTTAAAAGAGTATATTAAAGTGAAAGCAAACGTATATAATTTACTACGTGTTAAATCGCCGTCAATTTTGCATATAGCTACTCACGGTTTTTTTGTTAACGATAAAGATATATTAAATCCGATGCTAAGGTCCGGAATAGCTTTAAGCGGTGCGAACGAAAATAAAATAAACGGAATCGTAACCGCTTTAAGAATATCGGGTATTGATTTGAGTAACACGAATTTAGTGGTATTGTCCGCATGCGACACCGCAAAATTAGATGCAAACTCAACTGACAGTATCAGTGCGTTAAATAAGTCTTTTTTAATGGCTGGTGCTGAAAATGTCATATCTACCTTATGGGAAATAAACGATAAAGCTACGGTCGAGTTTATGAAAGAGTTTTATAAAGCGTATTTGCGTTCTCATAATGTAAGCTCTTCATTAAGAAAAGTGAAAACAGAATTTATAAAAAACCGTAAACCAATTTCCATTTGGGCTCCTTTTATAGTTTACGGAGGGGCCGGTGAGTAAATATGTCAAGATTTTTTTTCAGGCTTTAATAATTTGTTCAATTTATTTTTTGTTAACCTATATCGCTAGAATAGATTTTATAAGAAGCGGGTATTCGGATTTTTCTTTTAACGTAATGAATATGCTTACGTATAAAATCAAACAAAAAACCGACTCATCGAATATTTTGATAGTTTTGTTCGATGATTTTTTTTTGAAAAAGAATCATTTGGTAAATAAATACGGCGAACCGTTATACGGATATAATTTTCCTAGAAAATATATAGCGAGCGTTATTAAAATTTTAGATAAAAACGAAAAAAACAAACATGTCTCACCAAAAGCTTTGTTTATTGATTACGATTTTTCTTTTACGATGATGCCCGGGGGTAAAAAACTTTCTAAATGGGATAAAGAATTAATTGACGTTTTGGCTCATGATAGAAACTACGTGATTATTATACCGGAAATTTACAGTTTTAATTTTATAAAAGATTCTAAAAATAAAAAAATACGTCAAATGATAAAAGAAAAAAAAATAGTTTTCGTTTCTCCTTCTTTTTTTAAAAACAATGACGGAAATGTAAAACGGTATGCGCCGGTTGTAACAATTGGAGATAAAAAATATGAAAATTTGATTTTAAAAATGTATCGCCTGGATAAAAATAAGTCAATTGTAATTGATGACAAAACACTCTATTCAACTGATATCCTTTTTAAAGGTTATGACGGTAGTTATTCGTATTGGGAAAATGTTTATAAATGCGGAATACTTGATTTTGTTGCCAAAAATTTTTATAGAAATAAAATAAACGGCAGTTTTATTTTTTTAGGGAGTTCGTATTCGTTTAATAACGATAAATATGAAATTTTTCCTTTTTTCTCACCTATGTTTAACGGTGTTGAAATTTTGGCTAATGCATATGAAACACTCGTTTTTTTTAACGGTTATATTAAAATATATACTTGGAAAAATTTTATTATCGTATATTTGTTAATTGTACTTTTAGTGGTGATTTTAGAAAATATTAACGAAAGAATATTGAAAAACAACGAATTTTTAGAAAAAATCAACTATGCGAAAAAAAAAATTAAAACATGTTTTAAATATCGACTTTTAAAAAAACTGTTTTCAGAAGCGGTAGTAATAATCGCTCTTTCTTTTTTGGTTTCTATTATATGCCTTTATGTTTTTAAAATATGGATAGATTATATGTTGATTTTTTTGGCGTTTACCGTTTATGATGTTTTGAAAAATATGGGTTTTAGGTTTTATGATTGTTTGAAACAAAAAAAGATTATTGTAAAGGAATGATAAATGAAAAAAATTTTTTTATTGAGTTGTGTAAGTGTTTCTTTATTATTAGCTATAAATGGTATCGCACAGGGAGATGTTACGGTGAGTGTTAATAATAAAATCGTTCATTTAAAAAACGGTGAAACGATATCATTAAAAATCGGCGATAAAATTTGTTATATAAAAGGGGATGGCAGCTTAATCGTAAAAGAAAAAGATATTGTAATAGATGATATGTTGATGGGATTTTGTCCCGTTATAAAGCCGCCTAAAAAAAATAGAATCGATGCGAAACAAGTAGTTTCTTTATTACTAAACACTGACGAAATGTTAGTAAATGGTGTAAGTGTTAGAACGTCCGCATTAAATATCGGATTAAAAAATAAAAGCCGTTTAAAAATCACTTTGGAAAAAAGTATGACACCTGCGATTTTAAAAATATATGAAAGAAATAAAATGCATAAGATGATTTTAATAAATTCCGCAAATACTATAAAATTGTCTAATTATAAAAATATTCAAAAAATGGAGCTTTATATTAATAATAAACTATATCTTATTATCTATTGATAAATAAGAAAAGTGTTTCGGCTGTTGTATTAAATAAAAGTAGTTTTGTTTGCATATTGAAAAAAATGAACTTCTGAATCCGTGACAGTATTATTTTCAGATATTTCTTTGTTTAATGAAATAGGAAAAGAAAAAATATATTTGTTTTTGAGTAATAATATCTTTTTTTAGATTTTTTGTATAGTCGTATTTTAGTAATATTCGAAAAATTAAATAACAGTGACAGACACTGTTATGCTAAGCTAAACATCGCCATCATAAACCCTCATTAAGGGCTTATGGTGGAGATGTGGGGAATCGAACCCCAGTCCAGAAGCAGAGTACCCTAAGCGTCTACACGCTTAGTCCGTTGATTATACTGCTCTTCCAGGCTCAGCGGACAAAGCCTTGGCGGAAGAGAGGGGTGTTATTGATTCGGAAGCACTCCCACACCCGAAGGAGAGCCTCCTATCCGCACTTTACTCTCTCTCCAAGGCGGCGGAAGGCCTTAGTGGAGAGAGGCGCCCGAAACTACTTAATTAAGCAGCAGCTCTAGCTACTGCTGGGCTGTAATTTGTATTATTTGCTGCGTTTATTTTTTTCGGGCCGTTTTAACGCTTGCCCAGGCGTGCGTGCAGCTTAGGGCTTTCTACCCCTGTCGAAATCCAAGTCATCCCCGGAAGGCTCTCTTAAAGAGCTATCCGCGAATGACCTGTGTAATAATATCAAATTTTCCTTAAAAAATCAAGATTTGTTTAAGAAAACTTTAAGAATGTGTAAATTTTTTAAATTATATATTTTCTATTTGTAAAAAAATGTCGTTAAATAATTTAAAGGAAATATAAAAAGAGTAAATTAAGAATTTATTTCCTCTTTTATGGCTTTAGCTATTTTAGAGATTTTTTTTAGTTTTTCAGAGTTGCTTATATCTTCAAGAAGTACTTTTATAAATGCGCTTCCGACAATTACCCCGTCAACGCCTTTTGATTTTTCGCGAGCTGTTTTTTCGTTTACGCCGAAACCTATATATAAAGGAGTATATGTTATTTCTTTAACGGTATTGATAATTTCACTCAAATCTTCCTGTTTGTCCGCTCCCGTGATTCCTGCGTATGCCACCATATAAATAAATTCTTTTGGATTTTTTAGAATCGTTTTGATTCTTTCTTTTGAATCTGTAGGTGCTACGAAAGAGATAAGAGGGAAAAGATCTTCATAATTTGTCGCTTCTTCATACGGAAGGTCCGGAATTATAAACCCTTTAACACCTGAGCTTTTAGCTTTTTCTACCATAAAATCGTAACCTTTATGGTAAAAATTGTTAAAGTATCCCATCCAGTATGTATCAATGTCTTTTGCGGTTTTTTCACTTATATCAAAGATATCGTTTAGTTTAAATCCAAGTTCAAGCGCTCTTTTATTCGCTTCTTGAATAATAGGTCCGTCTGCCACAGGGTCAGAAAACGGAATACCGAGTTCAATTGCGTCGCTTCCGGCTTCTTTTAGTGTATATATCAAATCAACAGTGAAATTTTTATCAGGATATCCTGTTGTTACGTATGAAATTAATTTTTTCATCGTTTTCCTTTGGTATAATTAAGTTAGTGAAATTATACCAAAGGATGGTAATGAAAAATACTTTAAAAACATTGTATAAAAAAGACAAACTGACAATGATTACCGCATATGACGCTCTTTTTGCAAAAATATTTGACGATATTGCTGATATTATTCTAGTGGGAGATAGTCTTAATATGAGCTTTCTGGGTGAAAGCGATACGTTAAACGCAACGATTGATCAGATGATATACCACACAAAAGCGGTGTGTAATGGGGCTAAAAAAGCCTATATTGTGTGCGATATGCCGTTTGGGAGTTTTTCTACTCCTGAAATAGCTCTTGAAAACGCTGTTAGAATTTACAAAGAAACAAAAGCGGACGCAGTTAAACTTGAAGGGGGAGCCGAAAAAGCCGAGCATATTAAACTTTTAACCGACAATGCCATCGCTGTTGTGGGGCATATAGGTCTTATGCCGCAGTTTAGCAGAAGCGAGGGCGGTTATATTGTAAAAGGAAAAGATGAAAAATCAAAACAAAAACTCCTTGAAGACGCCAAAGCTGTAGAAGAAGCGGGTGCCGTTATGCTTGTAATAGAAGGTGTAAAAGAAGACGTGGCAAAAGAGATAACCGAAAGTATTAACATTCCTACAATCGGAATAGGCGCAGGAAGATATACAACCGGACAGGTGC
>Ga0256842_1002637_pt1 | contig 12599 bp, 11 predicted proteins | sample 4559240metaG_FD_185973 | JGI IMG/M metagenome (GOLD analysis project Ga0256842, IMG submission 185973) | Hydrothermal vent microbial communities from Guaymas Basin, Mexico - 4559-240 | ecosystem: Environmental > Aquatic > Marine > Hydrothermal vents | place: Mexico: Guaymas Basin | collected...
TTTCTTTTAGTATTTATGCCTATTTCTTTTGCATTCGCTCAGTCAACAGCATCTTCAAATCCTCGATGTGATTATAATAAATATGAGATTCAGATTTCTATATTAAATCAAAAAATTCAGAAACTTGAGAAAGAATTGAATTACTATAAAAACCTTTATGAGCATTATAAGAAGTTATATGAGAACAGCAATGTTACATTAAATAGAAGCGAATTATTACACATTAATTCAACTCTTTATACCATCAATAATAATATTACTCAATTATTTCAGATAACACAACATATTGATCAAAAGTTTTCCCAGTTTGAATTTAAATATTCAATTTTTGGTTCATTGGTGGGTTCTCTTTTTAGCATAAGTTTAATTAGGATTACATATTTATTTAACTTATTTAAGAACATAAAAAGGAAAAATAATGAAAAAAATAAACGGAATCAAAAGAGTAACTAAGAAAAACATTATAATTTTAAACTCATTTACGATTTTATTATTATCCTTTTGTTTTATTCTTTTATTTATATATAACCTATTACCGCTGATCTATGATGTTCTTTTCGGAAAAACAATTATTCAAAATCTCCTTATTAATGTTGTAGGAAACGAAACTGACATAAATATAACAGCACAAAGGATTATGAATTGGGAGGAGGATTACTTTTACACTCCTTATTTTGCAAGTGATCAACCTCTAAAAAAATTTGGAATCTACTTTTTTAATCACTCCCCTCATTTATTTATAAGAGATGCGCCTGTTTCATGGATCATTTTTTCAAGATTGGCAAATTGCGAAGAATATGCAAAAGTATTTGTATATCTTATGAATAAAACAGGAGTATATGCTAAAATAGTTCATGCTCCTGGAGAAGATCATGCATGGGCTGAATATTATGTTGATAGATTTAAAGTTATCGTTGATCCTTCTCAGAATAGAGTCATTAGTAATCCTAGAAAGTTTGCTAAAGGCAAAAATTGGTCATATGTGGAATCGTATGATTTATTCAATCCTAAAGATAGAAAAGATGTGTCTTTAGAGTACATTCAAGGATATAACTACACTTTATGTTTTGAGAAAGATGAACAACCATTAATAAATCATAAAGTAGAGATTATGAGTAGCACACTTATGAAAAAAGATCCAAAAAGATATAAACATCCATTAGTTATTAAAGAAGTGGTTACAAATGATAAAGAATGTGTTACTATTACTCTTGCACCAAAGACATATATTTTTAGAGTGAAGGGTTCATTTATTGATATGTTAAAATTTAAACTTTATTGTGAAATTCCGCTGAAGTTATCTAACTCTACAAATGTATCGATAAATCTGAGAAATTTCTGTTCTTAATATCATTATATTATTAATATTATAGAAAACCCTCAAAATTTGAAAAATAGGTGTGTTTTTAAGCCGTAATTCTGCAGAATTTTTGGGAATTATGAAGTTTTGGCAAAAGTAGGTGTTTTGCCAAAAATTTCAGATCATTTTAGCAACTTCTTCTCCTAGGTCTGTTCTTTTATATAACCTTCCTGTTTTTTCTTGAGGATTTAGTAACTTCTACTAAACCTTCTCTTTTCTACTTTAATTCTCACAAAATTCTCAAATTTTGTTGCATTAAACCATAGATCCTTTAGATATTTTAGTTCCACAACTCTTATTCCTGAGAACAAAAGAATAAGATACGACTTTAACCATTTGCTCTTTAACTTTAATATCACTTGCTTAATTTCTTCATCTTTTGGAACTTTTGTATCAGGTAAAGTTGGTTTAGTTTTTAATTGCTTCAAAAGCACCTGTGCTTCATTTTCTAAAAGATAACCCGTTTCCACATAGAATTTAATGAACTTTCTCAAAGCTTTAACTTTGTTGTTTGACAACTTATGCTTTAAGGCAGTCAACAAAATAATATTTTTAGATTTTTACCAGTGAATGCGTTAGAAAATAGGCCCCATTTTTTCCAATCTACTTACTAACTTTTGCATCCAGCTTTCTGACAAATTTTGTTGAGAAAGCCATCTTCTGAATGCATTTTTCAATCCAGAACAGCTAATAGCCCCGCCCGGATTCGAACCGGGGTCCCTGGCTCCAAAGGCCAGGATGATTGGCCGCTACACCACGGGGCTGCACATTGGTTGGAGATAATTTTTTGTTTATAAATCTTTTGTGAAGTTTTATCAGTTAAATTACTTGATACTCTACTTGACACTCTTCATAAGGTTTATTTAAGAGGAAGCTGTTATTTCAAACAGCATTTGGATTTTTCACTTAAAATCTCCTTCTCCTCCTTGAGAATCTTCTCTCTGGTCGTCGCTGCTCATGCACAATTTGAATTCTCTTAAACTCTGGTTTTTTCCTTTTGTTTATCTCAAATTCTCTGTAGTCAGACATTATTCTTGACATACTGTCATAATCTTGCTGGCTTAAGAGATTAGTAACCTCTCCGTTCTGACCGGCTCTTGCGGTTCTTCCGATTCGGTGTATGTATTCCTTACTTGTCTTCGGCAGGTCGAAGTTGAATACTCTTTTCACATTTTTTATATCTAAACCTCTTGCTGCTACATCTGTGCAGACAAGGACATTCACTCTTCCATTGTTGAAGTCATCCAGAGCTTTTAACCTTTTGTTTTGTGTGTGGCCGCCGTGGATAGCTATAGCCTTTATGCCGTTGTTCCTAAGGTTTGTTGTTACAAAGTCGACAGTTTTTCTTGTGTTGCAGAACACCATGCTTAATTCATCACTCTCTTTTAATAGCTTCACGAGCAGAGAAATTTTTTCTCTTCCATTGACTTCATAATACTCCTGCTTTAACCTCTCTTTGTTCACCTGCTTCTCTGCATTTATTGTTACAGGGTCTTTCAAAAATTTTCTTTTTAATCCGAGTATCTCTCTTGTTATTGTTGCTGATAGAAGAAGGGTTTGCCTGTTTTTTGGACACCTACTTAGAATTTGTTTAACATCATCTATGAATCCCATGTCTAACATTCTGTCTGCTTCGTCGAGTATTACTATCTTTATATTGCTTAAATCGACGGTTCTTCTGCTTATGTGGTCTAACATTCTTCCAGGAGTGGCTACTATAACATCTGTTGTTTTTAAGCTTCTTATCTGCTTCTCAATAGGCACACCTCCATAAACTGCAGTGGTCTTTATCTTTGTATATTTTGAGAATTTTTTTAGGGCATTATTTATCTGCTCAGCTAATTCTCTTGTAGGAGTAAGTATAATTGCCTGCGGTTTTTTCTTCGGCACGATGTTGTTTATTATGCCTGCTGCGAAAACAAATGTCTTTCCAGAGCCAGTTGCTGACTCTGCAATTATATCCCTGCCTTCTAAAACATAGGGTATTGCTTTCTCCTGAACTTCTGTTGGCTTCTCAAATCCTAAGTCCCTTATTGCTTTTATTGTTCTTTCATCTATTCCTAATTCTTCAAATTTTTTCATTTAAAACACCTTTTATTAGAAAACGCACTTATAATTCATTGGCAAGTTTTATGTCATCTGCCATTACTGTTTTTCTTCCTGAATGTTTTGATATCTCCAGGGCTTTCTTTGCTATTTCTGTACCTTTCTTAGTCAAGAAATCACAAAGTTCCTCAACAGCATCGTCCCCGACTCTTTCAGCGCCCGCCTTTATTATTAATTTCTCCACAGGAGCTCTCGGGATTATGTGTGTTTTCCTTTGCATTCAGAGTATGTTTTGCACTTCTCTTTATAAAGCTTTGGATTATTTCGTTTTGTCCTCTGAGAAAACTTCTGCTTGGAACTTGTAGATCTTGTAGTTTGGATTCTGCCAAGTGTTCTCTGGTAGTCCTGCTTTCTCGCAGAGCATTTCAAGTGCGGTTACAACATCTGCATTGTATTCTACAAATACTTGTGGCAGTAGAAGTCCAGAACCGAAGGGTCCTCTTATTATTAAGCCGTCTCTTCCAATCTTTATTTCTTTCAAATAATCCAAAGGGTGTTTTACTTTTATTTCTTCGGGCTTTGTGAGAACCGATATCTCAATGTTTATGTCATTTAACTCTTCTCTTTTTAAAGGAGGAAATCTTGGGTCTTCAAATGCGGCTGCTCTCGCTGCTTCAATGATTGCTTTGTAAAGTGGCATTATTGGTTCTGGAAATCCTATGCAACCTCTGAGCTGTCTGTTCTTGTTTAGAGTTACAAAGGCCCCTTGCTTCTCTGAGAATTTACTCTTTATAGCTTCATCCACATTCAACTCTTCTCCTTCAAACGCTGTTTCTATGCTTCTTCGTGCTAACCTCAAAAGAACCTTTTTATCATTTTCATTCATCTCATTCCAACCTCTTGCTTATTTTTCCGAGTTCAATAGTTACTATTACTGCTATAACAGTTACGGTTGTTGCATAGATAATCATTCCTGGAATGTTGTCCGCACTGCCGAAAACCTTTTTGAATATTGCTTTAACAGTGTCATTCCATGATAAAGCAGCTATCAGTCCAAAAGCGGCTGTCAGCAGAGCAGTTATCTTCTCAACAACTTGTTTCTTTAACTCCTTCGCTTCTTTGAGAAGTTCATTTTTGGTTTTTTTCTTGTCCATTTTGTTGGTTTTCATACTTTTAACCTCCCTGTAATTTTATGACATATGTTTCGTCTTTTGCGAAGATGAGGAGTGTTTTGTTGTTTTTGATATAATACAACTCTGGAAGTGTTATTTTTTCTCCAGGCTTTAACTTCTTTGCATCATTCCAATTTAACTTATTGAATTTGAGAGTAATCTCTGTTAAGTTATAAATTAATATGTCCTTCTCTTTCTCTGAGAGATTTTTATAATCTTCAACAAAACCTTCCAAATAGCTTGATGAAATCTCCCAAATGGTCTGTTTTGGTTCTATTTTTATTACTCTATAAACAAGGTTCTTCTTGTTTTCAGGGATAACATATCCCGTAGGATTGTTACTCTTGCTGTTGTATTGTTGTTCTATTTTTTTAGGTGTGTAATTTTGATTGATCTTTGACGGATTTTGAAATACTTTTCCTCCAAGGGATAGGGTTGCTATTACTATTGCTGCTAATATTGCACCTAACCCTGCATTAACAGGACTTATGTCTTCTTTAGAAATCTTATCCTCTAAGTTCTCCCCCATAAGTGAGAATCTTGCTTTTTCTTTTTAAATATTTATCGCTTTTTCAAAGGCATCTGAGAACTTCTTGTTCATTTTGAGAACTCTTTTAGCAGCTTCTTGAAGGGCTTTTTTTGGGTCCTCTTTGCCGTCTGTTTCAACTACCATCCTCGGCACTTTTGTTAGGGGATGTTTTATCCTGTAAGCTGCGTTCTTAACATGCTCATCGTTCCAGAGTTCTTCTCTAATAATATTTAGAAGAGTGTGATTTTCACCTGGAATTTCAAATACAATCTTGTTTTTTGCTTCTTCAATGATTTGAATGTTCATATTCTCACCTAAGTTTTGTGTAACTATTTTATTTATAAATATTTTCCTTATTCAATTCCGTAACATTCCATAAACGCCTTTACCTTTTCATAATCTTCAATGAATCTAAAGCCCTTTTTTGTGAGGCAATAATACCTTTTTTTGTCTTCTTCTACTTCTTCAATTAATCCTTTTCCAACAAGTTCATTAATGTATTCGACCAGCATCTTGTGCGACAAGTTTGATTTGTAGAGTATTTGTGTAGGCCTAACCCTGTTTTTCTGGTCCATAATCGCTCTCATTATATCATAAACAATTTCCAGCTTGTTTCTCTTCTTTTTCATTTTCTTGCTTTTAATATTATGTAAAGATTTGTCAGCAGGGCAGTGTATGCTCCAAGGTTTAAGCATTGTGAGGGCACATACAAAATAGGATTCTCAATGGATATTGCTAAAGTTATGTTTGCAAGGGTCATTAGGATAAATGCACAAGAAGTTAGCAGGCTGGCTAAATTCTTTCTCCTCATATAGTTTTTCAGATAATACTGTGATATAAAGAGTAAAAAGATTGTGTTAAGCAGGAAAAAGGACATCCAGCACGAATTTTGAAAGCTAATGGTCAATATTGAAATTGCTGTGAGAATAATAAATACTTCCTTCCTTTTTTCTTTTATTGTAAATATGAATAGAGCAATCAATCCTAAAAGCATGAATAACTTGTGAGAATAAATTGCTGTTGTCCTTAAAAGTAAATATGACCAGGGTATTTGAGAACTTTTATTCAAAATCTCCCTTATGCTGAGCCAGCTGAATACTCCCTCAAGGAGGTAAGATAAGGATATGAACAGGAAGGCTCTTGATAAAATTTTAGCTTCATTCTTTTTGGTTATTCTATACGCTTTAGCTCCAAACCAAGATATCAAACCGCTTATAACTGCGAAGAACATCTCTAAAATTATGTTGTAGTTGTAGAACCAAGTGGGAGATATCTCAATTATGCTTATCATTTTAACTACCCTAACATATTTGATGAGAGATAAGGTGTGCTGTTCTTCAACTTTACCTGTGCAAGTATTAGAACTTTATTAGGATACTGCATCAAGACATTTCCATTTCCATAAATACAGCCTGTGCCGTCGTCGATTAGTGTAAGGTTCTCACTTAGGTTACTCGGCATGCTTACTGACAAACTTTCATTGCACAATAAAGCGTTTGTTTTTGCAGTAATCGCAACAGTTTTGTTAGTAAATTCTTTAGGGTTCATAATAATCTTAGCTATTGTTGTTCTGTTTATTCTATTTGATCTTGGCACATAGGCAAATCCAATAGTCATAAAATCTCCTGAACTCTTGTTAATGCTGAATCCTCCAATGGAATCTATGTTTAGCCTTAAAACTCTGCTGTTCAAGTTGTTGAAGCTTTGGTTGTTTATCATTATGTACTCTAAGGATTTGTTGTTTGCATTTATGACCCTAGCTAAATAAATTCCTGATTCATTTATCTTAAGCATAATATTGGTTTTACCCATTAAAACAATTTTTGTTAGATTCTTATTGTTGAGCTTTAGAACAACTAAGCTTCTATTTTTCATAGGACTCATTCTTAAACTCAGATAAATGTCCTTTACAACACCCCCTGTTAAGTTTATTGGGTTCTGAATGGAATATTCCACTGAGCCCGAACCTGACATGCCAACAACATCAGCTTTGAAATGTTCTTCTGAGATAGGACTTATCTTTGAATTGTTGTAGAAAACATAACAGCTTGAGTTTTCCCCAACTAAAAAATTGCTATAATCAGCAGGATTTATATTGAACTTAAAGTAGCTTAAGTCCTCCCTTGGCACCCTGCTGTTTGGAAGTGCAATTACAGCTACAAGCACAATGGCAACAAGCACAATTAATTCCCTAAGAACAAATTCGCTTTTCATAACGCATCAGAGTTAAAGCTCTTTTATAAATTTTTACCTGTTAACTCTTTTTTAACAGCTTTTCCTTATTAGATATTATCTATCCTAAGTTTTGGTGTTGCTTTTCATATACTAGTTTCTCATTAAGCATTCTGAGACGATAACAAACCGAAAGATTTAAATATAACTTGCTTTGTCACTCTTGAAGTAATCTTAATCACCTCCTTTCTACATATTCGTGTATGCCTAACTATTTGGTTTAGGCACGAACGAGGATGGTGTGATAACCCACTTGTGCGACTCACTATTCTTTTAGAGTTTTGCGACCGTAGTCGTGATCATACCCGTTGATCCTGCGGGAGATTGCAGCTATTGGGGTTGGGATTAGCCATGCAAGTCCAAGCCCCGCAAGGGACTGGCGAACTGCTCAGTAACACGTCGGTAACCTACCCTTAGGTCCTGGATAACCTCGGGAAACTGAGGATAATACAGGATAGGGAATTTCTTCTGGAAAGAGATTTTCCCCAAAGCTTCGGCGCCTAAGGATGGGCTGGCGGCCGATTAGGCTGTTGGCGGTGTAAAGGACCACCAAACCTGAGATCGGTAGGGGCCCTGGAAGGGGGCGCCCCGAGAAGGCCACTGAGACACTGGGCCTAGCTCTACGGAGTGCAGCAGGCACGAAACCTTTGCAATGCGCGAAAGCGTGACAAGGCAACCCCAAGTGCTTTCTCACTGAGAAAGCTTTTGTCGAGTGTAAAAAGCTCGGCGAATAAGCGGTGGGCAAGACCGGTGCCAGCCGCCGCGGTAACACCGGCGCCGCAAGTTGTGATCACGATTATTGGGCCTAAAGCGTCCGTAGCCGGTTTGGTAAATTTCCTGTGAAATCATTGGGCTTAACCTAATGGCGCGCGGGAAAGACTGCCAAACTTGGGACCGGGAGGAGTTAGAGGTATTCCTGGGGGAGCGGTAAAATGTTATAATCCCAGGAAGACCACCTGTGGCGAAAGCGTCTAACTAGAACGGGTCCGACGGTGAGGGACGAAAGCTGGGGGAGCAAACCGGATTAGATACGGGAAATCTCAGGAGATTTCTGGAATTAGCCTCGTAAATTTGCTCATAAAACTACTTTACGATTGGAGAATTCCAGAAGTCTAAGATGGGGATTTACTCGCTAATTACCCGGGTAGTCCCAGCCGTAAACGCTGCGAGCCAGGTGTTGCACATTCTTCGGGAATGTGCAGTGTCGTAACGAAGGTGTTAAGCTCGCCGCCTGGGGAGTACGGTCGCAAGGCTGAAACTTAAAGGAATAGGCGGGGGAGCACCACAAGGGGTGCGGCGTGCGGTTTAATTGAACTCAACGCCGGGAATCTCACCAGGGCCGACGGCAGGATGAAGGTCAATCTGAAGGGTTTACCTGACGAGCCGAGAGGTGGTGCATGGCCGTCGTCAGCTCGTGCCGTGAGGTGTCCTGTTAAGTCAGGCAACGAGCGAGACCTGTGCCCATAATTGCCAGCCCATTTTGGAGGGGGCACATTATGGGGACTGCTCCGGAAACGGAGAGGAAGGTGCAGGCTACGGTAGGTCCGTATGCCCCGAATGCCCTGGGCTACACGCGCGCAACAATGGTAGGGACAATGGGATGCAACCCCGAGAGGGGAAGCTAAACCTCTAAACCCTATCCAAGTCCGGATTGAGGCTTGTAACTCAGCCTCATGAAGATGGAATCCCTAGTAATCAGACTTTAGCATAGTCTGATGAATATGTCCCTGCTCCTTGCACTCACCGCCCGTCAAACCACTCGAGCAGAGTCTAGACGAGGGTTATTCCTTCTGGAATAATTCGAATCTGGGCTTTGTGAGAAGGGTTAAGTCGCCACAAGGTAGCCGTAGGGGAACCTGCGGCTGGATCACCTCCTTTTTTTATTATCACACCATCCATTTATATTCATAATATGGGCCTGTAGCTCAGCCTGGACACCACAAGCTTTCGTTTGTGGGTGTTTGTGGTGAGGCAATAGAGCATCGCCCTTGCATAGTCCAGTAGAGCTCTGGCTTTAGAAAGGCGGGGGCCTCGGGTTCAAATCCCGACAGGTCCATATGCCTTTTTCATTTATTTATGTTCATTAATCATTTTGTCCCTTCGACACCATGATGATGTCGGCGGGTTTGGTTGATGTTGATGAGACCATATGTTAGGTAAGTTCCGAAAACTGTTAGGTGGATGACTTGGCTCAAGCACCGATGAAGGACGTGGCAAGCTGCGATAAGCCTCGGGGAGCTGCACGCAGGCTTAGATCCGAGGATGTCCGAATGGGAATCCTGGCTTTATGCCACTCCGTAAGGAGAGGGAACGCAGGGGACTGAAACATCTTAGTACCTGCAGGAAAAGAAATCAATTGAGATGCCGTTATTATCAGCGAGAGAAAGCGGCACAGAGCAAACTGAATTCTCTTTCGTGAGAAAGAGAAGATGTGGTGTTGTAGGACTCCTTTAAGTTCTGATTCGGGAATCAGAAGTCCTCTGGAAAGTGGCACCAAAGAGGGTGATAGTCCCGTATGAGTAACTGAGTTAGAACTTTGGAAGTTCCTGAGTATCGTCCATCGGATATTGGGCGAGAATTTGGGGGGCACTAACCTCCAACTCTAAATATGTCTTGAGTCCGATAGAGAAGAAGTACCGTGAGGGAAAGTTGAAAAGAACCCTTGGCGGGGAGTTAATAGAGCCTGAAACCTAACAGTAATGGCTTGACAGGGCTTTGGTTCTGTCATAAGTTTTGAATAACTTGCCAGGGAGTGTATCTGAGTGGCGAGGATAATCCTCTTAAGGGAGTATCCTAAGCGAAAGCGATTAGCCCGCAGCTTCGGCAAGGGGCTGAGGTATGAAAGTGCCTCGTAGTCACTTGGGTACGACCTGAAACCGAGTGATCTAACCCAGGGCAGGGTGAAGCTCCTGTAAAAAGGAGTGGAGGCCCGAAAGGGTGCTGGGTGCAACCGTTCCTGTGACCTTGGGTTAGGGGTGAAAAGCCAATCGAACCCGGTGATCGCTGGTTCCTGCCAAAATTGGCCGTAGTCAAGTCTCGGACGAGGTTGCTGTAGTGGTAGAGAGACTGATTGGGGGTTTAGGGCTCGAAAGGGCTCGGCTCCCAGTCAAACTCCGAATATTACAGCTCCGTAGACTCCGGGAAACGGGGGGTCAGGGGTAAACCTGGCTTCCGAAAGGGGAACAACCCAGACCGCGGTTAAGGTCCCAAAATGTTGGTTAAGTGTTAAAGGGTAAAGGGTGTTTATGGCCTAATACAGCGAGGAGGTTGGCTCAGAAGCAGCCATCCTTTAAAAAGTGCGTAACAGCTTACTCGTCTAGGTCATAAGCCCCGAAAATGGACGGGGCTAAACCAACTACCGATACCGCGGGCCAGCTTTGAAGCTGAGCGGTAGGCAGGCGTCCTGCAAGAGTAGAAGCGTGTTCGAGAGAATGCGTGGATCTTGTGGGAATGAGAATCCTGGTGCTAGTAGGAACAGAGTAGTGTGAGAATCACTACCACCGAAAGGGCAAGGTTTCCTCTGACAATGAAGTTCAGTCGAGGGTTAGTCGGTCCTAACTGACTCCCTAACTGGGAGCTGTGAGGAAAGGGAAACTGGTTAATATTCCAGTACTTGTTGGATACGCGTGGCAACACAGGCCCAATTTCTGACGCTTCGGGCTAGGCGAACACAAACTGTCGTTTGTGCTAACAAGGATAAGCCAAGGGAGTGTCGTAATGACGAGAACTTGGTTAAACTTGGAATGGTTCTCCGTATGGAGAATTTCGCTGATGCCTGGAGTCCGTGAAAAGGAAATTGGGAAGGATTCCAACAAACCGTACCGAGAACCGGCACAGGTGCCCCTAGGTGAGAAGCCTAAGGTGTGAAGGTGTAATATAGGTAAGGGAATTCGGCAAATTAGCCCCGTGCCTTCGGCGTAAGGGGTCCCTGGGTTTGTATCCTTATGGGTGCGATCTCAGGGCGCAGTGACAAGGGGGACCCGACTGTTTAACAAAAACTTAGCTTTCCGCTACTCCGAAAGGATGTGTATGGAAAGTGAAATCTGCCCAGTGCCTGTACTTTAAGCTCCTGTTCAAGGGAGTGAAGAGCAGGTAAACGGCGGGAGTAACTATAACTCTCTTAAGGTAGCGAAATACCTTGTCGTTTAAATGACGACGTGCATGAATGGTCCAACGAGGTCCCTACTGTCCCTACCTATAGTCCTCCGAACTCTTTTTACTGGTGCAGAGACCAGTGACCTTCAGTGGGAAGTGAAGACCCCATGGAACTTTACTGTAGCCTGCTGTTGTGGTACGAATCCTTTTGTGTAGCGTAGATGGGAGCTTCGGCGAAAGTGAAACACCATCCTTAAGGATTTGTATCGCTCACCTCTTATGAGGGACAGCGGTTGGTGGACAGTTCGGCTGGGGCGGCAATCCGCTAAAAAGGTATCAGCGGAGCCCAAAGGTTGGCTCAGACGGGTTGGAAATCCGTCGTGGAGTGCAAGGGCAAAAGCCAGCCTGACTGGACCCCGAACAATAACGGGTTCAGACCCGAAAGGGAGGCCTAGCGAACCCCAATGCCCCTGTTAGTGGGGGCTTGGGATGACCGAAAAGTTACCCTGGGGATAACAGAGTTGTCGCGCCCGAGAGTTCTTATCGACGGCGCGGATTGCTACATCGATGTCGGCTCTACCTATCCTGGCTGTGCAGCAGCAGCCAAGGGTGGGGGTGTTCACCCATTAAAAGGGATCGTGAGCTGGGTTCACAACGTCGCGAGACAGTTGGTTTACCATCTACTGGAGGTGTTGGGTGTCTGAGGGGAAGAACCTTTTAGTACGAGAGGAACAAAGGTTCGGCGCCTCTGGTCTACCGGTTGTCTGACAAGGCACGCCGGGCAGCTACGCGCTAAGGGATAAAGGCTGAAAGCATCTAAGCCCGAAACCCTCCTCGAAAAGAGACACTCTGGTTCCCTGTAGAACACGGGGTTGATGGGACCGGTGTGTAAGCATCAAGGCAACGAGATGTTCAGCATGCGGTTCCCAATAGGACCACACTACTTACCTAACATATGGTCTTTTCTTTTTTTATTCTAAATTTATTCTAATACTTTGAGAGGCAGCTGTATGGCTATTGACGACTTATTAAGGATTAAAACAAAAAAGAATGTTATTAAAGCAATTAAATCAGCAGAACTTTCTCAAGTTGTTGAGGTTCTTGAAGCATCATCCTATTCAGTTGATAAAGAGAATGCGAGGATATTGAAGGAACAAATTAAAGA
>Ga0256842_1002638_pt1 | contig 12593 bp, 6 predicted proteins | sample 4559240metaG_FD_185973 | JGI IMG/M metagenome (GOLD analysis project Ga0256842, IMG submission 185973) | Hydrothermal vent microbial communities from Guaymas Basin, Mexico - 4559-240 | ecosystem: Environmental > Aquatic > Marine > Hydrothermal vents | place: Mexico: Guaymas Basin | collected...
CGCGAACCAGGCCTCCCACGGGCCGAGAACGATCCGGGTGAAGCGGGGGGCGCGCTTGAGGAGGCCCCGGAGCTTAGTCGAGCCCGCGGGCGGGAGGTCGAAGGTGAGGGCGAGGGTTCTGGCTACGAGCCTCCGCACGTTCTCGACCCTGCCGGCCTCCTCAACCAGTCGCTCGAGGGCCGAGCGGAGGTGACGCACGGCCAACCTCGCCAGCTCGAGGACCTTCCCCTCGGGCCGCTCGGCCAACCACTCCACGAACTCGACGCTGGGGTTGGACTTCCCGAGGTAGATGAGCCGTGGGTGGCGGTACCTCCGCGTCCGCTTGAAGTAAGCGACGTAGTAAGGACCGTAGGTCTTCCCGCCCACCTTCCGGTACGTCTCCCGCAGCTCGGGCTTGACCTGCCGCCGGTACGCTTCACGCAGCACGCGGAGGCAGCGGATGCGTTCCACCGGATCCGAGGGTAGCGGGACATTGGCCCAAGTCACGGCCCGCCACCCCGGCTCCGGCCTGCCGTCGTTTTGTAATCAGGCGGGAGGATAAAAACCTTCCGGCCGAAGGCTGCACCGCCCATCCAGCGCACGACGCAGCGCGCGGCACGGACGTGACCGTCGAGGGAGGCGGGATCCACCGGAGCGCCCCCTCATCCGACCCAGGCGTCCCGGCCACCGACCATGTCCAATGTCCACGCGTGGCTCCGCCGGACCAGGCCCCTATCCGCCTCGATCACAAGACACCCGGGCGGAGCCGCAGCGGGCCGGCACGAGAGCAGCCGCTCCAATCCACGGTCGAGGGGGCCGAGGCAGGGTACAGGGAAGAGAGGTCTGGCACTGGTCGCCCCGTCGAGGGCCCGCCGCCTGCGCCCAGAGAGTCACGCTAACTCCGTCCGGTGAGCCGTCTTCCCGCTCGATTACAAACGGGAAGGAGCCTCGGCCCGGCCCAAGTGGGGCCTGCCCTCGAGGACGTTCCTCCCGGGCACGAGCCGACGGGTCCCACCACCCACCGCGCCGCGGGAGTCAGCCGGGGACTCGGCCGCCCGCCCCGCGCCCATCTCGCCGCGGTTCGAGGCCGCCTACCCCTCTGAGCGGCCCGATTACCTCGCGGGAGTCACGGAGACCTCCGGCTCAGCCGGCCTCGACCACTCCCGACTCACCGAGGGGACAGCGGTCCCTCGAGCGCGACGTGTAGCCCCGGAAGTCACCGGACGCGAGGGCGCGCACCAACGGGAGGGGCCGACCCACTCGGCCACGCCCCGCCCTTCGTTCCCACGAGCGACGCGCCCCGAGCCACCGTCCGAACTCGGAACCCCCCGCCGGGCTTTCCACCGAGAAAAGCGAGGATCGCGCGTTACATGGAGCTGTGCAACGCGATGCAACGGTCTCCCGAAAACCGCGAGTTCTCCTTCCTCTCCCCTCCTCGAGGAAGAATGATCGTTGCATGCATGTTGCATCTTACCGTTGCACGCGGGTGGTGGGCCCCGCGCACCCTCGCGCTTTCTATTACGATAATCATACCACCGCCCGTGGGTGGGGTGGGTCGTGGGGACGGTGTAACGCCGCAGTGCAACGCCCGCGGAAACGCCGCATCCGCCGGTTTTCGCCCCTCAGCTGGGAGAAACGGGTGATTCCAGAACCCGTTACACCCCGTCGTTCAGGCCTGTGTAACGCGGGAAACGCCCCCTCGTGTGGGGACGCATCACTCGGTCGCCACCGGGGGCCGCGGGGCACGTTGCACGCCCCGACCGACCGAGAGACGGCGCGTGCAGCCCGCCCCCTCCGCTCACCGCGCCCGCGCAACGCCCTCGGAACTAGAGTCCCGGGCGCGAGCGCGGGAGCCCACCGACCTCGACCCGCCACCCCGCCTCTGCCTCGATTACAAACGAACGGTCGCCGCGACCCGACGACCGCCGGACCCAACCCACCCGGCCCCACTAAGCCGCACCTCACCGAACCACGCGGCTCGAGTCCGGATCCCGCGAGGGCTCGCGACCGGGCCGGCCCACGCCGATTACAAAAGAACCAGCGAGGCGAGTGTGGCCGGACCGGGGGTCCCGCACCGACCACACCCGGGACCCGGGCGCCCGTGATTCCAGGGTACCGGGTGCACGCTCGGCGCCGCGACCCCGCCCGACGGCTCCGCCAAGCTGGGTCACCGGGGTTCCGGACGAGTCATACGTCCTTAGGGAGGCGGCGAGCGTTACCGCGCGCCCGCTCCCTGACCCTGAGCTTATTCCGAGCGTACCACCCTCGGCCTTCACCCTCGGGGCCCTGCGGGCCCTGCTCACACCCGTGGCTCGAGCCTCGTGCTCCCGACCCTCAACGCTCCGAGGGCGCGACGGGCGGGTTCGGGACGGAGCCATCGCAGAAGTGCCTGGCTGAAGTGAGACGGGCGCCTTCGCATCGTTTCAGTCCTCGAAACGATCCCGGGACCCGGTATAAAAAGATATTTAAGGTAGAGGGGTGAGCGGATGAGAGTGGGCGGGCCGGCCTGCTGCCCCGTGGGCGGCCACCTGACCAGGGCACCACAGCCACGACGGAGGGAGGAGATGGGCGCCCAGCCGTGAAACCACCACCACGGGGGGCCCGGCCGTGAAAGTTGTCAGCGTTTACCGGGATTTAGGTTTTTCGATCATCCCGCTGAGGCCCGCCTCCAAGAAGCCGCTGGTTCGGTGGAGTGAGTTTCAGGAGCGGCGGCCCTCGGAGGAGGAGCTTGAGCGCTGGTTCTCGGGGAAGGAGGTTGGTGAGGACGTGAACGTTGGGATCGTGTGCGGTGGGGTCTCGGGCCCGGAGGGTTACGCTCTCGTCGTCGTGGATTGTGACTCGGAGGAGGCGGTGGAGGAGGTCGAGCGGGCGCTGGAGAGGGTTGGGATTGAGAAGCGGACGTGGGTGGTGCGGACGGGTCGCGGGCTGCACCTGTACTTCCTGGTGGAGGCGGAGGATGAGGACCTGGTCAAGACGCGGCCGGGGCTGGGCGAGTCGGGCGGCGTGGACGTGAAGGGTGAGGGGTCGTACGTGGTCGCCCCTCCCTCTCGTCATCCGGAGGGTGATCGGTACGAGTTCAAGCTGGGGCCGCGTGAGCTGGTCGGGGATGGGAGGTCGACGGTGCTCGAGCCCGTGAGGGTGCCGGCGGGGAAGTGGCGGGAGTTCCTGCGGGAGCTGGGCGCGTTCGAGGGGGCCGGTGGGCGGGGTGGTTCCTCGGGTGAGGCTCCGGGGCTGGAGGGGTTCCGGAGGCTGAGTGATCGGGAGATCGTGCGGCTGGTCGAGCTGTTGGAGGACGCGTACCGTCCCGGCTATCGGCACCACCTGTGCCTGTACCTCTCCGGCTGGGCGGCGCACGCGAGGATTGACCCGGTCTCGATCGGTCGGGTGATCGAGACGCTGCACGCGCAGGAGGGTGACGACGACCCGCTGGCGGAGCGGCTCGCTACGGTCGCGTACAGTTACTGCAAGCGGTACCCGGAGCGGTGCGAGGAGGTTCGGGAGGCTCTGGAGGAGGCGTTCGGGAGGGTGTACGCGCCGAGGGACGTGGAGCGGGAGGAGGTGAAGGGTCGGGGCGGGCTGGAGGAGGTCCTGGAGTCGGTGCTGGGCGAGGATCGGGCGCGCCGGGTCATCCTCGAGGTCTCGCGGATCTTCGGGCGGCCGTCGGAGGGCATGGTGATCGCGCGGTACGGGACGGGGTTCGCGGTCGCGGATCGGGCGAAGAGGATGGTGTACGTGGCGCGGGAGTCGGGGGATGGGCTGGAGTTCCGGTACCCGGTCGCGCGGTTCGTGCCGGTGGAGGTGCGGGTGTACGACCTGGAGGGCGTCGAGGAGCAGCGGTGGGAGGTGGTCATCGAGGACCGGGCGGGCGATCGGTTCCAGGTGGAGGGCACGTTCGAGGAGGTGCTCGAGCGGTTGAAGCCGTACGCGACGCACCCGCACTTCCAGCACGTGTTCTCGGCGGTCCTGCAGAAGATGAAGGAGAAGGGGCTGGTCGAGCGGCGGTCCGTGTACCGTCGCCCCGGGTTTTACCTCACGGACGACGGCCTCGAGTGCGTGGGCGAGTGGCTGGAGGGGGAGCCGTCGCGGGAGGAGCTGCGCGCGGCGCTCGAGCTGCTGGACGAGCTCGCCACCCGCTGGTTCGACCCGGGCAAGTTCGCGAGGGTGATCCGGTGGGCGGTGGTCGCGCCCCTGTCCTTCGCGGTGAAGCAGGCGGGGAAGGGGTGGCTCCCCTGGCTTTTCTTGCAGGGGCAGGCTAAGTGCGGGAAGACCACGCTGGGCGAGATCGTGCTCAACCTGTGGGGCGTCCCGGACAACCTGCACTACGTGGACACGAAGGCGCAGCTGTGCGCCGTGCTCGAGGGCGGCACGCTCCCCATACTCATCAACGAGCCGCGCGGGCTCTTCGAGTACGACTCCAACGTTGAGGTCGTGAAGCGGGCGATCGAGTCGCCCGTGTCCCGAGAGGTGTACCGGGGGCGGACGCTGAAGCGCGAGCTCGCCCTCGCCCCGGTCGTGTTCACCTCGAACCGGGACCTGCCGGAGGACACGGGCCTGCGCCGAAGGTTCGTGGTGGTCCGGTTCTCGATGAGCGACCGGGTCACCCCGGACCTGGAGCGCCGGTTCAACCGGGAGGTGCGGCCGCGGCTGGAGGAGCTCTCGGCGCTGGGCCGGTGGCTGGCGCGGCGGTTCGTGGAGGAGGGCGAGGAGCTGCTCTCGAGGGTGGCCGGGGACTGGGAGTCGGTGGCCCGGGAGCTGCTGGAGGAGGCGTACCGCGCGGCGGGGCTGGAGCCGCCGGGGTGGTTGCACGCGGAGCCGGAGGATGAGGAGGACCCGGAGCGGGAGGCGCTCGCGAGCCTGGAGGAGCGGGTACGCGCGTTCCTCCGGGACGAGATCGACCGCCGCGCGAACCCGCACGATCACTGCAGTCTCCGGGAGCGGGCGGAGCGGGTCCTGAAGGAGGGCCGGCTCCCCTACGCCGACTGCCGACGGTACAAGGGCCGGTGGCACGTTCTGTTCACGACCGAGCTCGTGCGCGCGCTCGAGGACGCGGGCGTGGAGGTCGCGGGCGGGCTGAAGGCGCTCGCTGAACTGCTCGGGTGGGAGTACGCGGCGGCCCGCGTGAACGGGCGCGTCCGCCGCGTCGCGCGCGTCCCGCTCAAGGAGTTCCTCGACTTCCTAGACCCCGAGCCCGAGGCGCTCGAGCCCCTCGAAACCGAGCGGCCCGAAGAGCCCGCCCTGGCGAACGGTGGAGCGAGCGACGGCGCCCGCGCGCGGAAGGACGGCCCGCTCCCCCTCGAAGAGGCGCTTAAAGAAGCGTGCGAGGCGGTCGAGCGAGTCCTGCGGGAGGAGGGCGAGGTGGACGCGCCCGAGCTCGCCCAGCGCGTGGCCGAGGAGCTGGGTGTTACCACCCTCGAGGCTATGGAGATCCTACCTCCAGCCCTCCGAGAGCTCGAGAGGGCGGGTCGCGTGGAGCGGGAGGGAGACGAGGTCCGGTGGGTGCCGGGTCGGGGGGAGGTTCGGGAGCGCGTGCTGGAGGCGGTGAGGGAGCTGGAGCCCGAGCACTCCGAGGGTGTGCCGAAGCGGGTCCTCGTGGATCGCCTCTCGAGCGTGCCGCGGGAGCTGGTCGAGGACGCGCTGCGCGAGCTCGTGGAGCGGGGCGAGCTTCCCGAGCCCCAGCCCGGACGTTACAAGACTCCGGACGCCCCCGACGACGCTGACGGTGCCGCTCCGGTCGAAGGGGACACTCGCGATCGGTCGGTTGAGGAGCCTGACGACTCTGGCTCGGGCGAGTGCGGTGGTGGCGATGAATCCGAGTCGGGTGAGGGAGTTGGGCGTGCTGGGGAGGAGGATCCTCGAGACCGGGTGATGAGCCTCCTCCGCGAGCTCGCTCTGGAGCATCCGAACGGCGTGCCCGAGGTGGTCCTGCTCGATCGGGCGCGGGAGGTTGGGTTGGACGAGGATGAGGCGCGCGAGACCCTGCGAGGGTTGGTGGCCAAGGGTGAGGCGGTCTCTCCGACACCCGGCGCCTACCTGCCGCGGTTGAGTGGTGAGGAGGAGAGGGTGTTCCGGCGGTTCTACCGGGAGTACCTGCGGGCGTGGGCGGGCGAGTCCGAGTTCGAGTGGGAGGACTTCCTGGACGAGCCTGAAGAGATCCTGCGCCAGATCACCCCGGAGGCCGGCGAGGAGGTGATCCAGCGCGTGCTCGACGAGGTCCAGCGACTGGGCACCCTGAGCGTGCCCTCCGAACTCCTCAACCTCGCGCACTGGAGGGACGGGGCGAGCGAGGAGGAGCTCGTCCAGGCCGTGCTACCACGCCTCCCCGCCCCCGACCCCGAGCTCGCGCGGGAGACGCTGAAAGCCCTCCAGCGTGGCGGGCACCTGCAGAAAGACGGGGACGAGTACACCCTCCCGGAGGAATAGCCGGTGGCACGTCCCCTTAGACTGCGATAAGCAAAAGAGGACCCTCTACGGGAGCAGCGCTGGAGGGCCGAGCGATGAGGCGCACCCTCGCGATCACGATCCCCGGGTCCTATCACCGGCAACGGAGCCAGCGCTTCACCAATCGATGACTACTGGGGCTGCGCGAGGTCGCCATCAGCAAGAACGCCTCCTCGCGGAGGAGGTCTCCGACGGCACCAAAGGCCCCAGCCGCTGCCGTCACCTCACCCGCGCGAGCACGTATTAGGAGGTGGACATTCAGAGCTCCTCGATACCAGGAACAGGGTTAGGCAGTTCCGCGACCGCTGGGGCGACTGGACTATCAGCGGGGATGAAATAGAGCGCTGGTGGAGTGCCCTCAAGTCCGAATGGGCGAGGTGGGAGGTCGGGGAGTCGAGGAGCAGCACCGTGCTGTGGGTCGCCGTCCTGATCGGGCTGCTGTGCTGAGGCACCGCTCGTGTCACGGGGAACGGGGGGAAGCACGAGTGACCCTTCCGGCCGCCCTCGCCGCACTCCTCCTGGTTCTTCCCCACGGCGCGACCGCACTCCTCCCCGCCGAGGCACCCTGGACGCTCGCCCCGGCGGGCATGCCGACACCCCGCGGTCACCCCCTCTCCGAACCGAGCCCACCGGACCCGCACGCCTTCCAATCCGACCACTTCCTCCTAGTCGTCCCACTCTGGAGCGAGGACGGGTACCGCCGCACCATCATCGCCGCCTACAACGTGGACGGGCTACCCCTGCCGTCGAACGCCCGAGTGCACCGAGTACTGGTCCCGAACCGCGTGGAGACGCTCGACATGCCCAACCCACTGTACCCGGAGGAGCTCGAGGACCCGGACGAGGGGATTCTCGCCCTCCCACCACGCCTCAGGAAGCCCGTCCCGGAGGGCCCGTGGCGGGAGGTAGGGTACCGCGTCGAGCAGCATGATGGGATCACGCTCCTCAAGCCCGAGCGGGTCGTGAGCGGCGTGTTCGCGGTCGAGGCGAGCCTGCCCGAGCGTGAGGGGTGGGTGCGGATCGCGCTGACGCCGGGCAACTGGCTGGTCCTGCTCGGGTGGGCCAGGGACTTCAACCTGCTAACAACGGACGACAAGGTCCTGTTCCGTGGGCGCGCGCCCTACGACGAGGTCCAGTACGACCTGGGCGACGTGAGCATCGTCTTCTGGTACTGCGGGTACGCGCTCGACCTGAAGGGTCACCCCTGGTACGAGGAGATCTTCCGGAGTATGACCATATGGGATGCTGCCGGGAGGTTGAAGGATCGCTGCTCGGACTACGACAGCCCTCGGGGGCAGTACGAGCTCGGGTTCTTCCTCGGTCAGGGGATCATCATCCGAGTCAGCACCAGGAAACCCGTCGTCCTGGAGTTCAAGACGCTGAAGTACGCGCTGAAGTACGGTGACTTCATGCGCTACTTCGGTTACCGAGGATTCTACACGTTCACCTACTGGGTCCGGCACAGCCCGCACGGGCTGCTGAAGTACGTGTGCCTCGCAGTACTCCCGACGATGGTGCTGCTCGGAATGGCAACCTACAAGCTGACCGCGCAGCTCATCCTGCCACCACTCCCCATCCGCGGGAGGTCCCGGAGGCGAGGAGCGGCTTAAGCGCGAGTACTCGCATCGACCGCCGCAGGCCGGGCCGGGGGACGCACCCCTCACTACCGCCACCGATCGCGCCGCCCGTCCCAACCCAGCCCACCGGAGCACCGACGGTCGGCCTCCACTCCCAGGACCGCCCCGTGGGTAGATCCACGGGAGGTGGGCCCCCGCGGAGCCTCCCCTGCCGAGTGATAGGATCCTCCCCGTGGTACCGCTCCGGCGGGAAGGCGACCCACCAGGAACTCGTTAACAAGGCGCGCACGAGGATGACCCGGGCCCGCGTCCACCCGGCCCCCGGGAGCCCAGGCCCGAGAGGCCTCTCCGGGGTAGCAACCTCCCCGAGGTCCAGTTCACGCGTCGGACCCCGATCCCGCGCACGCTCGCGCGGCCCACCAACCCCCTCCACTCCAGCGGTCCAACCCCCGGTACTCGAGCAGGGCATCGAGGACCGCGCGTTCGTTCACGGGCCAGGCCCGAGGATGAAAGGGTTCTCGCTGGTGCGAACCCCGGGTGCTGGTGGCGCCGAGTCGCCGCCTTCAATGGGAGAGGAGGATGGTTCGCTAGCAGTGGGAGGATCAACTCAGAGTGGGACGCCCTGAAGCGGGAGTGGAGAACCATCACAGTGCACCCCGCGCCCTCCAAGAAGTCAGTAGGCGTCTGGCCAGTGATAATACTGGCCTTGCTTCTAATCGCATCCCGACGCCCCTCCTAGGCCCGAGTCTTTTTTATCGCGAGTTAACTCCCGGCCTCGGGGGTGGCGGCTTGACGCCGTCGATCGCCTTGACGATCGTCTCGACGCTGCTGGCGGTCGCCACGCACCCCACCGCGGCGCAGCCCGCCGGGCCGCTGACCGTGAGTAAGAGCGCGAACGCGCACTGCCCACCGTGGGTAGATCCCGCCTTCTTGGCCCCAGGCCTTGGCCGCCTCGAGTTCCCGCACCCCTCCGGAGATCGGTTTCTCCTGGTCGCACCGCTCTGGCGGGAGGATGATCATTACCGAGTCGTCCTGGGCGTGTACGGGGTGGGCGAGCTGGCCCTGCCCCAAGGGGCGCGGGTGCACCGGGTGCTGGTTCCACGAACGGTGACCAGGGTCGGGGGACAAGTGATCACGCGCGGCCCGTGGGATGAGGTTCAGTACTCCCTGCAGGAGTCGAACGGGCTGCTTTGGCTTAAGCCGTCGAAGGCCGTGGACAACACGTTCGTGGTGGAGGCAAGCCTGCCGGCTCATGGCGAGTGGGTTCGGCTCGCACTGACCCCGGGGAACTGGATCGTCGCCCTCGGGTGGACCATGGACTTCAACGTGCTGACGCTCGACGGTAAAGTCCTGTTCCGGGGCCGGCACCCGTACGACGAGGTCGTGTACGACCTGCCGGACGGCGTGCACCTCGCGTTCTGGGTGTTCTGGTACGCGCTGGACCTCAGTGGGCGGTGGGGTCGGGAGTGGGATTGGGGTACTGCACCACGGCGGTTTGACCCGCGGTGGCAGCACGAGCACGGGGTGTTCTACGGGTACTGCACCGTGCTCGAGGTGAGGGCGAGTAAGCCGCTAATCCTGGAGTTCAAGGCGCCGGAGCCGGGCACGCCGCTCGAGTCCCCAGTGACGCTGGTCCTGCAGGAGTACGAGTTCGTAACGCGCAGGTACGTTGATAGTCACTTGACTCCTCCGATCGTTCCTGGCGTTGTGCGCAGGGGGTCCGAGGGGAGGACGAGAAGGAGGCCGGTGGGTTTGATGTGGGGGATGGCAGCGGTGGCGGCGCTCGCAGCCCTGGCGCTGCCGATCCGGCAGGCCGCGCGACCCCGCGCCCACCGCTAAGCCGGCCCCATCGTGGCACCGTCCCCTAAGGAGCAGACGGAGCAGCCCACGAGCGGGCTTACCGGACCACCGCGCCGGCTCGTGGGCGCCCGGCACGGGCCACCGGAGGCCCCAGCCCAACGGTAAGACCAGGTCCGCCGAGCACGGAGGCACGTCGGCCACATCACTCCCCCTGAGACCACGCGCGCCCCGCCGAACCGACCGCACGGCACGGGCGAGCCACGACCGCGGGGGGTCAAGAGCGGAGACGCCCCGGGCCCGACCGGCACCTCCGAGCGCACACCACCTCCCCCGCTCCCACCCGGCCCACGACCACGCCTCCACCACCCGACCAGCCCCAGGACCCGACGGGCCGGGCGTCGGAACCCCGGAACGAAGGACGCCCGCAGAACCTCGGACCTAGACCCGAGAGGTGAGGCAAGGTGCGACCAACTCGGGGCCCCTCGGCCCGTCGCGACCCTGCCGACGCCAGCACAGTAGGAGGCGAAGCACCCGGCAGCGTCGGCAAGCCATCGCATCCCCCAGGGTGCCAAAACGCCCGCTCACCCGGCGGTATGAAGTATTACCAGTTGGCGTAGTACCAAGTAGGATTTGCGAGAGCTTTACTGGGCAGGCGCTGCGCGCCTAATTGGGGTGCAAGGACTGCACCCTTTACAATCCTGAGCGTTAACCAACTTTAGCCAACAGAAAGAACTCCGATACTGACACGCGCTAACGGTCACTCGCAACCACTCCCATGTTATTACGAGAAGCCGAAATTCCGATTACTAAATCACAGCTGGCTAGACTTCGGTTATGCTCGAGGTTACTAAAGTACCTTCCGGCAAGTCAGAAGCGAATATGTTTCCGAATTGCGTGTTACCACATCACACCGCAGCCCCGGGCAAGCTTTAAATACCTCCGGGCGCTGGCTCGATGGCTGTGGGAGCACTCGGAACCGGCCACCTCCACCGGGTAAAGCCCGGACCCTGCAAGATCGGGCCGCCCTCGCATTAACCCGCAGTTAATACGGGTAATGAAACCACCCCATGTCCCCTTCCCGCTCGACCCGCCTCTGGGCCTCATCGTCCCACCGGAGGACTTGCATTAACCCGCAGTTAATACGGGTAATGAAACCTCCTGCTCTTCTGAGCCACTCTCGCGCTTGGACGCTCGCTGATTTCTTGTGACTTAACGCATCTTGCATTAACCCGCAGTTAATACGGGTAATGAAACACCCTGATTCTCGCCATTCTCCACCCTACCCTGCCCGGAAGCGGATGTCCACCTTCTTGCATTAACCCGCAGTTAATACGGGTAATGAAACCAGCCACAGTAATGCCGGCCCGCTTCGGTGCTGGACGTCGTCAATGCGAAGCACTGGCCTTGCATTAACCCGCAGTTAATACGGGTAATGAAACGCACTTGACCTCCAAGGAGCTAGGAGGGCTGGCCTTCTTCCCGAGGGTTCGCTTCGAGGGCTTGCATTAACCCGCAGTTAATACGGGTAATGAAACCAGACGTCGCTAGTCAGCAGCCTCACTAGCCTCGCCGCGACCTCCTCCCGCCGCCTTGGAACGTCGAAACACTTGCATTAACCCGCAGTTAATACGGGTAATGAAAACTTTCTGTTCTAGTCACTGCCGCTCCGTCGTCGATAGCTCGCTTCAATGCCCATTCCGCAACCCCTTGCATTAACCCGCAGTTAATACGGGTAATGAAACATCTTGGCCTTGACAAACGCCGCTGGGCATGGCGGGAGGTAGATCGTAGCGTTGACCTCTTGCATTAACCCACAGTTAATACGGGTAATGGAACAGGATGGGAGGCTCGATGTGCTGGACTTCCCGCGCTGCCGGGACCGACGGGGCTTACATTAACCTGTGGTTAACATGGATCGTGAAACTAGTGTCGCGGCAGTACTGACTATCATCGGTAGTGTCTGCATTAACCTGCAGCTAACATGTCTGCAAATCAGCTTCCTCAAGTACCCTCGTACCAACTTCTTGGTGATCCCTCCACCATGGTGCGGGCGGCGGGACAACCCAGGTGGAGCGATCGGCCGCCGTGTGCGGGGCTGGACGGGGGTGCGCGCTTTGACCTTGAACCGCCCGTGGTTAACGCGTGCGGTGACACCCCCTCGGCCGGGATCCGGTGCCGGGGGTGCGGGCCATCCTCCGGGCTCGGTTGGGCTGCTGGTCTGGGGCGGGACTCGGCCGTAGCGTCGGCGCGTCATCGGTGGGTTCGACCGTGGTGCCGTGGGCCCGCCTTCCCCCGGCCCCGGCGGGCTGGTCCATTCTCCAGCGAGTGCGTCCGGCGGGCCGCCGAGGGGGTGACGGTTCTCTCCCGTCGCCCGTCCGGGGTTCTGGAGCGTCCCGGTGGCTGGCCTCGTGGCGTCCCTATCCGCGCCGCGGTGGAATCAGGGGCCGTCCGATGGGCTGGGGAGGCGGGTCCGGTGGGCTGGGCGCGCTCGCCTCGTCTGTTAGCTCAAAACGCGAGGCGGTAATCGGAAACGTAAGAGTTTCTAAAAAAACGTGAGGGCGCGCCCGGGTGCGAGTGCGTCGGCTTCTGGGTCTCGGTCGGTGCGAGTGGTTGGGGGAGGGGTCGGGCGTCTAGAATCGGGCCAGGGGGTGCTCGACTTGGTCCTTCTTCTCGATCAGCTCGTCGACGCTTGGGCCGCCCTTCATGGCGCGCTCGATGGCCTCCTTCATGGCCCGCTTGTTGTTCTCGTAGAGGCGGCGGTCGTCCTCGGCCTTGGGGTGCACGAACGTGTTCGCGATG
>Ga0256842_1002639_pt1 | contig 12593 bp, 12 predicted proteins | sample 4559240metaG_FD_185973 | JGI IMG/M metagenome (GOLD analysis project Ga0256842, IMG submission 185973) | Hydrothermal vent microbial communities from Guaymas Basin, Mexico - 4559-240 | ecosystem: Environmental > Aquatic > Marine > Hydrothermal vents | place: Mexico: Guaymas Basin | collected...
TGTAGGGATGGACATGCTTAGGGTTAGGGTTAGGGCATCAACGAGTAGGAAGGGTGGTAAGGAGTACAAGACGCTCTACATCGTTATACCCAGCGATATCGCAAAGCTCCTAGGTATCGAGGAAGGCGACGAACTCAACCTAGAGATCATGGATATAGAGATAGGTGGAGAGAAGAGGAAAGCATTGGTATACTACAAGTAGGGTGACGAAGATGCGGATCGCAATCATCGTCGTGATCGTTCTGATAATCGTTGGCTTAGCAACTTGGTTCGGTATCTATACGCATACAATCCCAGCAACGACGATCACATCAACGGTTACTCGTAGTGTTGTGGAGACTAGGATCGTGACCACCACCGTTTCGACGACCGTAGCTCAACCCACGACCATCACCGAAACCAAGACGTTTACCAAGACCGTTACAACGATTAGCACCAAGCTCTACACACACTACGCAACAATCACAACAACGAAGCTAGAAACAACAACCCGAATCATCACAATCCCACCAACAACAATCACGAAGACAATTACTGAAACTAGGATTCTCGAGAGGAATCTAGTGCTGGAGACAGTTAGCTATGATCCGGTTAAGGTACACGAGAACCTCACTTATGCGCTAGAGATTGGAGAGAGGATAGCTGCCTGGATAGCGAAGGCTAACAGTAGCGTTTACGGAATACTTAAGGCAAGGTTCATGTCTCTAAACGTATCGATACCGATCACGAGAACCTTAGAAGCGATAGAGTCGAAGGGCGTGAACATATCATTAGTAGGCGAAATGCCAGAATCTACAGCCGATTTCGTAAGCGTTAAGATGGCTAGACAGTTTTGTAGATGGATGAAAGGGCATGCCCTAGCCTTCCAGCTTAATACCAATGTTTTAGTGATAGATAAAAGGATAGTGATCCTCATCGGATGGACACAAATAACGGTAATTAAGAGCATGGAGCTAGCAAAACAGCTAATATCGGAAGCAAAATACTTTATAGAGATAAGCAAAGGATCGAAACCAATATGGTGCCACGGTGCTTAGGAACAGGATGTAAAAAGATACTGAGCTAATCGAATCGTTCCTTGAAGTTCTTGATAAACGCAAACATGAGTGGATCTCCATTCTCATCTATTTCTATGCACAAGAAGTATCCTCTATCTCCTGGAATCTCATAGGTTGCTACAATGGTGTTGCTATCGATTTTCTTGAAAGTTAGAACTCCGTCCTCTATGTGATGCCCATACGCATCATCGAGCAAGTACACTACGCTATATCTGCTTGGGTCGATGTTTGGTTCCTGTACGTAGATCTTTACTGTCATTGCTATGGGTTGCGATGAGTTTGGTTTCGGAGAATACTCTATCCATACCTTTGGCGCTATCTTTGGTTCTTTGGGTGGTTGTGGTGGTGGAGGCGGTGTTGGGGGTGGTGATGGTGGTTGTTCCTCGATCTTCACGGTGTGGTTATGGATCGTCCGAATCGTTAAGCTCGTGTTGAGCAGCGTTATCCATATTCTTTCCCACGCCGACAACACGATCGTTGTCGTAGCACCCTGACTTGAATCGATCGGTAGGTTCAGATCGAGATCGAAGATCTTCGAGTAGTTGACCGTAAGCTCGTAGCTACCGTCGTAGGCATCATTGCTGTGATCGACAACGATGCTCAGCGTACCTGGCTCTGCATAGCCTGCAACCCTCCTAACGCTTTCGAAGGAGATCTGGCGCGGAATTACTATGGCGTATGCAACCCTAGCCTCGTTGTCTTCCGCAACGAGTAGTACAGGAATAGCTCGTGCTGAATACGCATCGAAGCTCGGGGTCTCCGAAGGTGTTTCCGATTCACTTGGAGGAACCCTTATCGCTCCGATCACGAGCCTATCGCTGTCGAGTTTCGTTGCTCTTCCATAGCTAACTACGAGTACACGTGCCTCACTACCGTTACCAAGGTCATAGAGCTTAAAGTCAACGGTTCCGACGTAGGTCATGTTTCGAAGCTCGAGCACTGCGATCGATACACTATGACCGAACCTCGTCGTGGGCGGAGGAACGTTTTCGAAGCCCATCAATGCAAGCAATGCTCTCGAAACGTTCGGAGCGTAGCGATAGCTAGCAAACTTGCTACAGCTAGCATCGAAACATAGAATGCCCGTCGAAGCGTTGCTACCAATCGCGAACGCAACGAGAGGCTTGCTCACACCTACAACAAGGTGACGCCATCCTACACTCGTGAATGACAGATCTATGCGTAGACCTTCGACGACGACGAAGGTTCTATAAGGAGGCGTAGAACCACTGGGATCCGTTCCATCGACAGCATGGACATAGATACGGCTTCCCTCTTCAACTGGTTGAAGATCGTATTCGCTAGGATCGCTAGGATCAGTCACCACGGGAACGAGTATCAGTGGTCTATCTATCGTGATCCAAGCACTACCATTCCGTATCCTAACCCTGAAGTCCCCTATCTCTACCTCTAGAGAACAGATCCATACATTGACATACGTACAACTCTTTATACCACCGAAATAGATCCATCCATCGATAACAACACTCGTGTTAACGATGCCGTACGCTACATCGACGATTCCTTCCGCGACAATGACAGGAACTCCACCGTGGATACTATACCCAGAGTACTTGTTGAGCCGATATCCATCGTATTCGTAAGTTGTCCAACTAGACATGTTTAGCGATACCTCGATAACATCGCTAGGCTCAAACCTGAACCAGGGCTTCATAGGTTCGAAGACTATCGTCTTGTTCAAGCCCTTAGGTATCGTTATGTTGCAGAATACGTTGTAGTAGGCTGTCACTATGCAGATTGTTGGCCTGCACCAGGTTGGTATTGTTAGGTTCCTAGCCATCCACGGCGGTACGTCTACGAGGTTCTGGCCTAGTTCCCAGAGCGGGATCGCAGATGCGTTTCTACCTCCGTAGTCGCATACTATGCCTATTATCGTGGACCAACCCTTCCACTGACCGATCACAAGAACCGAGCCGTTCCTCGGTGGAAGAACGAGTAGCTTCTCTTCGTGTGCAGGGATCTCGAACTCCGTGATCTGCCTAACCTCTTCGCGAAGCGCTATGTATAGCCTAGCGTAGAGGAAGAGCATCGCGTATATGATGATTATCGCAAGCAGAGCCATTCCTATTAGCTGGCCCGCACCCCTACGCATCCTCATCTCCATCACCTCACGTTGATGGAGTACTCGTTGCGGTGATCGTGTTGATGGGTTTCGGGTTGTTGGGTTTCACTATCTCTAGCCTACATACCCATCCCTCCACATCAACGCTACACGTAAGCGGTTTCTCGAAGAGTTCTCCCAACCACATCGATTTGCGTGGTCTCAACGTAGCGTTGATCTTCATCACCTTGCTGGGTAGAACCACCTTAACGACGCCGATGAACCACCTATCCTCGTTGTTAACGATTCCACACACGTAGTGAGACTCGTTAATCATCGCACACCGTACGTATACCGTATCTACCCTGCTCCGCGAAGCAATAGACACCGTCTGCATTATCCTTGCTCCTAGCACTATTGCGATGATTAGCCCAACGACTAGGAGGATGCATGCAGCTACGATCGGTGAAACCCCTCTTCGCATACCCAACCCACCCACTGGAGAATAGTAGCAGTTGCTCCATCGACCATCAGACATGGCAAGGCTGGGGCGGAGGTGTCTCGAACCGTTCCTCAACCTAGAGGCTCGATCCTTGCTAGTCGTAGATGTGGCTACGATGGGTACGTACATAGAATTGAGATGGGCTCGCAGAGCTTATTATCAAGAACCGGTAGGTAAGTTTTACTGGGGGCGGCGGTCCACGAAGACCGCTGGCTCCCCGAGATTCTCCGTGGGGGCGGTCCCTAGGACCGCTGCCCACGGAGAGGATGATCGCTATCTATCGATGATCCACTCCTTGAGTCCGCATCCTTCGTACGTATCCTGTCCAGGGCATCTCCTGATCCTGTTCTCGAAGAGGAGGAACGCTTTCTCGAAGTTGAACCCTCTCCAACTGTATTGATGCATCTTTATGCTCCTCACTATGTAGGCTACGAAATCCGCTATCTGGATCGCTGGTTCTTCGATCGAGTCCTTGAACGATACGTATACGCGGTAGGATCTATGTGCAAGGCTTTCTCGAACTGCTTTCTCGACCTCCGACCTAATGTTTGCGTCCTGCCCAATCGTAGAGGAATCGAATACTAGGATAGCTATCGGGTAGCGGGACGGAGTCATGAAGATCCTCTCGATGAGCAGCTTCATAGCATGGCTCCTTATACCTTCGGGGCTAGCGATCCTCACACCAAGACCTCTCTTAACCACGACGATGTTGAGCACGATGTCTAGGTTCGATACCAGCTGCGCAAAATCTTCGAAGATCTTCCTCCTAGTATCGATGCTAACCCCGTACCACTCCCTATTCCCCTTAACAAGGTTCTTGGTATGGATCTCGTCGACATCGATACCGTAGCTACGCCTAATCCCAGCAACGAAGTTCTCGATAGCGCTAATGACCTGAGGTAGTCGATCCTCATCTATAGCTACGGACGCAATGACGTAGGGACCTTCGTCCAGCTGATGAGGTTGACCCGACTCATCCACGTAGACGATCAACGCCATCAATGAACACCGCTATCGCTCTCCATGCTAGGGATCGATATATAGAATCGTTTATAAGAATAGAGTCTCGTCAACGCATTGACGCTCAACGAGTTAGAGTACATAGGTACTACGAAGAACCTTTCAGGTCAGTGTTCTCTCAATACCAGCGCTAGCGCTACGTAGAGTATGCAACCAGTTACAAGTATGTACAGGGACAGAGCTACGTAGTCGATGTGTTCTCGAGGTTCTGGAGGAACATCGATTATCGTACAGTTCCCAACGTTTCCAAAGCTATCGACTACGCATAGCAGGTAGGTACCGGGCTCTAGATGGATGTAGTAGGTTCCGTTGAATGGTCCGTAGCGTCGAGAACCGTTGAGGACTGCGAAGACGTAGCTGTAGTTATCAATTGCACGCACGATAACTCCACATGGTTTCACCGAGACGTTTAGGAGTATCGGTGGATGAGTATCGATAACGATCTGCTTCGGTGAGCATCCCAGTACCCAGCTCTTCACAGTATAGTTCCCGTACTTCACCGTAAGCAAGCCGGCCGGGTAGATATTCTCGAGGATTGCGATGCCGCTAGCGTTCGTCGATGTCGATACGTTCCCGAACGTAATGTTCGCTTCCTCTATGGGGCTACCCCAATCATCTACTACGCGAACCACAACATCGCATCTTCTCTGAGCCAACGGATTGCCTAACGCAATGCTGAACTTCCTAAGCCCTGGAACGCCTGTGGAATCATCTACCCATACGAAGAGCGTTACGTTAGCCCCTCTGTACAGGCTTAGATCGAATCCCAAGCTCTGCAGCAGTGTTTGGTTCGCTCTGAGAACAACGTCGTAGAGCTGCTTCACCAACGCAAAGCGTGGCTTCGTAGAGTTGTCGATGATCGGTCTACGAATCTCTATACGATCCACAAAGACTTCCAGCCTGTAGATATCGTCGATCTTTGCAGGGTTCGAGACGCTGAACGTCGAGTTGGGGTAGATGTTCATGGGTAGCGAATCCACGATCCTCGGAAGAATCGTTACGTTGAATGCTAGTGGAACGCAGTATCGATTGCCATGAACTATGTACGTAGCTTCGATGCTGGTGTTATCGATGATCGCAGCGAAGCGGTACGTATGTGGTCCAGGGATTGGGTCGATCCACGTCGTGGTTTCGTTCGTTACGAATACGAGACTTCCATCCCTGCATATCTTCACCGTAGCGTTTTCGTGGAGCTCAACATCGATAACGTTGTTGAAGCTAGAACTAACGTTGTCGTAGAGACACACTGTGGCTACGGTACCGAGATCTAGACAGGTCTTTGAGGGTTCTACAGAGAAGCATAGACCGAGTAGAGCTGTAGCATTGCCTAGAGAAATCCAGTTACCGAACCTTATCCAAGCGCTTAGGTTTGCACAGCCATTCAGATCCTCGAGAACATCGCTCTTGAGAACTACCGCTATAGACTCATTCAATGTCTCTAGACGAACGCTCTTCGCATAGCCACAAATCTCTACCGATACATTAGCGAATCCTAGTCGATACGAAGTATCGTTCATTCCGTAGAGTTGCTCGAGATCCGTAGCAACGTCTATCGCAACTATGCGAGGATCTTCTGCTAGTACCGTCGATGATGCTAGCAACAGCGTTAGTATTAGTATAGGTACCGGAACGCGGATAATCATCGCTTCTCGATCACCTTGCTAGGTATGGTAGAGATCCACGGTCTTCGCCTCGACGACTTCTACGACTAGCTCTAGTGAGTCCTGTATCGCTTCGATACGTGGCTTCCTAACCATTAGCCCGTAGCTCTTGAGAAGGCGTTTCAGGTTCGTTAGCGCTCTGTGTATGTGGTCCAGATCCATCAAGTTGAAGAACCTCAGCCTAAGCTCCGCCGTAGAGCTATTGATATCTCCAACGAACGCTGCTAGCGCACCGGTGGCGTTCAAGATCTCGTTCTCGAGAGATTCGAGAAGTTCGAGGAGCTTCAACGTGCTTCACCTAGGTACCTCCAACGCTTCTCCACGTTGTCGTAGTAAGCGAGAGCGTTCTTCCTAAGGAACTCCAGCACCCTCCTCTTAACGGGATCCCTAACCTCTTCGAGGTTGCTCGGTAGCGTAGGTAGCTCCTCTAGGAATCTTCTCCACGCATCCTCTACCGCTATCAAAGCATCTCCATCCCCTTCCACCACGACTAGACCGCAGCTCCTAGCCATCTCGACGAACCTAGCAGGGTTCTTCGGGGCGATAACCGAGAGCAGCTCCATACCGCTCGGATTAGCTTCGAGGAACCTAGACACGAACTCCTCACAGCGCTCCTCAAGAGACCTAGGCCTAGACCTAGCGCGTTCCGAAGACCTGAGCTCCTCCAACACGCTTCTAAGATCGCTGAGCTGCTTAGCGAGAGCCTCTACAGAGATCCGAAGAGATTCAACCTCCTTACGAAGATGTTTGAGCGCCTCGATATCCCTAGCAATACCGCTAACACTACTCTCGACTGCCTCAATCTTCCTAAGGTAAGGGATAGAACTCTTAACGAACTTGACAACGATCTCGAGCATCTTAACGAGCTTAGCGAAGTCTCCATCGAAACGATTGCTGAGCCTCGATTCCTTCGATTGCTGCATGCAGTCATCCAAGGAATCCACTGGTGTATTCGAACGATTGCTGCACGTTGAATTCCTTCCATTGCTGCGTACGCAGCTATCGCTAGAATTGCTCTCCATTCCATCGATTGCTGCACAATCAATCGCTTCGTTTGCTGCATGCAGCCGTCGATCGCATTGAATCGATGCAGCAATCGTTTCAATAGAGGTCAATTCCTTCGATTGCTGCATGCAGTCATCGCTAGAATCGAGATGCAGCGATCCATCTAATTGAACTTTGAAGCCGTACCTACACCTAGGACACACAACACGAGGACCCCTACCTCTATAGACCCACGAATACCCACACCTAGGACATGTTACGTGTATGACCATGGTCTCCCGGTGTAGTAGAGAGCAGTTGGGTTCGTGACCATACCAAGCTCAATTCCTTACTCGACGCAGTTTCTTCGACTCCCTTCTTTGCATGGTTGAAGACCTGACGTGTGCACAGGTACCGCTCCGCGAAGGAGAGGTCTTCATCGTTGAAAGAAGCTGTTCGAAGAACTGGCGATATCGTTAGAAAACAATGATGCATGCGGCAAGAAGTGCGCAGACCCGGGACAAGAATTGAGGGTCTAGAAGTGATCTAGAAGTTAGAGAATGGAAAAAGGGGGTTTTGGATTTGATGGGGTTAGAACGAGGTTAGCTGGATGTTATGGTTGCGAAGATGGTCTTCGTGTAGGTCTCTCCGTGTGCGTCTGCGTACGTGATCTTGATCTTTATCGTTTCTCCGTCTACGAACTTGGTTCCGAAGTACGAGCTGCTAAGCGTGTAGCTTAGGCTGATCGTTGCTCCTGGATTCAGTACTCTGTTGGGTTTGGTACTCCATGTCTTTCCAGCGTACTCAAAGTCGATCTGCGTGATGTTGAGCACGACGTTACCATCATTGTGGAGCATTATCGATACTGCACACTCGTCGCCATCGGGACTCATTACCGCGTCTGCTCTCGCCGATAGCGCAACGATAGGCCTAGCCGTACTAACCTTGCTGAACATGTTCCAGATCACTACGCCAGCCGCTATAGCTATCAGTATGAGCAAGACCGTTGCTACGATCGGGCTGATACCCTTCCTACCGAGCTTCGCGCTTACCTTCATTTGGATCCCCACTAGATACACTAGCAGTTACTCCATCGCTCTTCGCACGGCGAACGGCCTCGTCTCCACAAGCTCTAGCTCTCTTCGCGATAGCTCGATGTGTACGGGTAATCTGATACCTTCTGCGATCAGCAAACAGTCTCCAACACCTGCGTTGATTATCGAATCCATCTCAGCTTCACTAAGACCGAAGAGTTCTGCACTTGCACGAGCTGCATCGACATCATGTTGAAAAAGTACTTTGATTGCACTTAGCTGAGCCGCTATGACTCTACCGTGACGAGTATCAGCGACTTCCCTAGGATCATGCGCGATATAGATGATCGACGTGTACCATTTCCTGGTGTTCTTGAAGAACATCAAGAGCCACGAGATCACGTCGTAGGTCCTAAAAGCTTCTAGGACCTGCAGAAACTCGTCGATGACCAGAATCTTTCTCGTGTCGACAGGTAGAGCCTTGATCTTCTGAATGAATGCGAGGAGAAACATCGCACCTACTAAGCTCTCGGCTTCGGGGCTACCTAGATCGCGTAGAACAACACCAACCCTGTTGCTAAGCTGAAGAGGCTCTCCTCTGTAGATCCATCCCAGAGGACCTTCTACCAAACCTGAGAGCATCTGCTTCAATTCCCGAGAAGCATTCTCGTACACCTCGCTAAGGCTACGATGCTTAGCTGCTAGCCTCTGCAGCTCTGCATAGGTCCTAGGATCTAGGCTGATATGCGAAGCAATGAAGGCTGCAGCATGTTCTGGCGGCAACAACTTGAACGGATCGAAGCCTAGGTTCTGACCCCTCCTAACCTCGACAATCTGTGCACCTATGCTAGAGAGTACAGGTACGTACTCGCCGGTCCTATCGATGACGAAGATCGCTAGCCTATCGGGATCGAGCTTACGGCTATACTCGTAGATCACCTTCTTTGCAAACGCAGACTTGCCACTACCCATAACCCCTAAGACTGTTACATTGTAGGATTTGTGGCTCCATACATCGAGGAATACAGGTGATTCGTCTAGCCTTGATCGTCCTAGAAAGATCCCATCGATCTCCATGAGTGTTGTTGAAATGAATGGGAAGAACGTTGATAGTGTTAGGCTATCGGTGTAGATAGGGCTAGGCTCCTTCAACTCGTAGATGAGCCACTGAGCATATGCTGGCGAATCGACTGCGAATCCCATCGATTCTAGTTCGCGCCTAAGCTCCTCTGCTTTCTCACGAACTTCGCTATGGCTATCGCCACCCACAACGAACGCCGTTCTGATTGCGAAGAGCTTCGCTTCCCTACGAACGAGAGATTGTAGGAGTTGATCGATGTGCTGGAATTCCTCAACGACTTCGTACCTAGGGATCCTACCCTCAACATCGTACGAAGCCACCAATGCCTGTAGGATTCTCCGCCTCGAACGAAGCAACTTGTACGCATGATGAACAGCTACGGGAACTACATGGATCCGCGTCTCATCGATGAGGGGATAGATCTCGTATAGCCAACCATCCCTCAACCTAGGTGGAAGACCGTAGATTGTCAAGACCTTGTAGATCCTACCCCTACAAACGACGTGCTTAGAACCTACTCTACAGAGTCTAGGGTCTAGCAGCGAAGGTGGTGGCTCTAGCAAAGGCTCGTACCTCAAACCGCATTGCTCCAACAATCGATCTATCCTCTCCTGGGAAACTACGTAGAATGAGTACACCGTCGTACGGATCTCGGTATCCTCGAGAGGAATGGTTTGTTCCGAGCGCTGAACGATGAACGTGATTGGTCTAGATAATGCATTCAACAAATGCATGAATGCGTTGATTACCGCTTCCTGCTCTTCCTCCGAAAGCAATGGGAATCCGATGGGATGGATCTGATAGTAGAACGATTCAGGCATTTGCGCCCCGTCAAAATCGATGCAGTTTGTGATCATCGGATCTGTGATTAGGTGCTTGGGATGAGGGTACTGCGTATGCAGTTGCTATGTATTGCAGTTCTCTATATGCAGTAGCTATGTATATGCGGGGAATGGTTATTGAGTTGAGGCACACAAACAGATGAGTGGGAGTGAATCTGCTACTGCTTCATCGATTCTCTCTAGGTTTCCATCGAGCTTTGCATATATGTTCACGACTCTTCGGAACACTAGCATCGTGTAGAACTTCCTAGCTATCTTGATCCTCGTCGAGCTGATCGCTGTACCCATGAGCTTGGCTAGCTCTAGGCTTACGGCGAAGGGAGGTCGTATAACTATGGTCGCTACCATGGGTCTAGGCAGCGTTAGGTCTACGCCTAGTAGCTGGGATAAGCGCTGGATAGCTCTAAGGACCTTCTCGCTCTCGTAGAGACGAGAACTGATATCGATCTTCCTCCTCATAACCTGGATACTAACGCCTTCGAGCTCTAGGAACGCTGCGTAGCCGTACTTAGTCCTTCGCAGCTCTCCGAGGCGCTGCAGATCCCTATCGCTTAGCGATCCTCGATGACAGTAGGAAACCCATCTAATGAGAGCGTTGCTGGTAGCATCATCGAATACCCGACCTAGCCTAAACGCTAGCGATACCCATTTACCAGAACCTTCCACACCTCCAACAAGCTTCTTCACAGCGTAGAGAGCCGTATGCTTATCGCAACCCATGAACCTGAGGCACTTGTATATAGCCAAACCCTTGTATCCTCCTACCCTCAGCGCAATCGCTTCGCTCTCGCGATCGATAGATCTTCGTAGAGCTAGGAACTGAGGAGGTGGATCACCAATGCTAAGCTCCTCGAACAAGCTCCACCTCTCCATAGGTGCGTAGTGCTCCTTCCTAGAAGCATCCTCGTAGCTATACACACGGTACTCAGGATGCTCACAATCGATAGGCTTATCCTCGAGAACCTCACCCGTCTCCTCATCAACTAGAAACCCTTCCGGTGTACGTACGAGTCTCATGGTTATCGATACAGCTATCGCGTGGAAACTTAAAAGTTTCTATTCTAGCACATTTTATCCGCAAATCGTTACAATTTCTTCGCGCAGTTTCGAAGAACTTGCGAAGAGAAGGGAATTGATTGGTTAAGACTTGCGCACCGCGATAATAACCTTCTTCCTCATTACTACGAGATCGCCTAGCCTAACCTCGATGATGTGCTGCCCTGGTTCTATCCTCACGTAGAAGGTGTAGCGTCCTTCGGAATCTGTTACTGTTCTCGATACCTTCCTACCATCGATGTAGAGCTCGAGTTCTGTTCCAGCTATGGGATTCCCGGTGTAGGGATCTACTGCAATTCCGTGAATTCTTACAGGTTCGTATTCCTCGAGGATGAGCTTAGCTATCTCCTCGCTCTTGGCGTGCTTGGGCTTCGCCTCTCTACTAAGCTTCGTAGTCTTCGGCTTGTAGCTACTAGTCAAAGCGTAGAGAACCTGTTTGAAGGGGTCTACCGCTTTAGGCTCTCTCGCTACGGCTACACCTACAGCAAACCCCGTTGCAGCCGAACATAGCTGAATCAAGCTTCCTAGAGGCGTAGCCACAACGAAACCTATCAATGCACAGATCGTTCCGATGAAGAGCTTCCTGGGAGATACATCGCCTAGAAACGGCAACGTGATGAGGGGATCGTCTAAGATCGACTTCTCTCGGAACCACAGGGTCTTCACTTCCCTAACCATGGTTTGAGCACCTCGTTAACTACGTAACTGTATCTGCTCCATGTAGCGAATACGAGAAGCGCTAGGGATGCGATGATCGTGGCTACGTTGATCCACGGATTGTCGTAGTCTAGGTGTGCTACAGCGAAACGCTTTCTGCTTACAGGGTACAGCGGATAGATCCCTCCCTCAGTAAAGGCATCGAGGAGTAGGTGCAGGTACGTTCCTAGCGCTACACTCGCGATAGTTCTAGGACCTAGCAGCATCTCTAAGGGGATCGGTGGAGGTGCGAAGATCGAGAAGATGACGAGCATTGCGAATATCGTTGCGAGTATTAGGGTTACCCCAAGCAATGAATGGATGCAGTTCCTTCTAGTACCATGGCTCGTCGCGCTATGACCTACAGCATCGATGAGGTAATTCGCTAACGTAGCTAGGATCCCTGCAACGATTCCAACGCGAAGATCGAGACCTAGGAGTAGAGAAAACGATGTAGCTACGCAGAACCCGCTAACAACATGCGTTAACAACCTCATTACTAGCTCCCGCTGATATGTGAGGCAGTTAGCATCGTCACCACGAGGTTCTGCACGTAGGGATCGAGCCACAGTCCGTAGACCGTCAGCAATGCAGCAG